>ENA-ORXI01002446-ORXI01002446.1-sediment-metagenome-genome-assembly--contig:-NODE-2446-length-13297-cov-3.531694_pt1 | contig 13297 bp, 13 predicted proteins | sample MGYA00237861_ERZ511468 | MGnify/ENA primary metagenome ERZ511468 (study PRJEB26299, sample SAMN06266213) | sediment metagenome | isolation source: Hudson Canyon methane seep mesocosm | place... | reverse complement strand
CAAACACCATTTGGTCTTAAAATCATTGTTAATACCATCGCTGCACCAAAGATTAAATATCTTGATTCTTTAAATTCTGTAAACAGTTCTGGTAATACAAACATTACAAATGTTCCAATAATGATACCTGGAAGTGAAGATGAACCACCTACAAGAACAATTGCGAAGAACATAACTGATTGCATAAAGTTAAATGACTCAGGACTCACCGCTGAGTATTGAATAGCAAAAACTGAACCTGCAGCTCCTGCTATTGCTGCACCAATTGCAAATGCAAAAAGTTTATAATATGAAATATTGATTCCCATAGATTTTGCAGCAATTTCATCTTTGTTTATATAGTATAATGCTCTTCCATATTTTGAGTTGTCTAAGTTTCTAATAATTAAAAGAGTAATTACCAATAAACCAAATGCGATATAATAAATTGAAGTATCGCTGAAAAGTTCGTATCCGAAAATTCGAACAACATCAATTCCAAATATACCATTAGGTCCACCTGTAAGTCCAAATACATCATTAGATAATACTTGTTCAAAGATAATATTGAATCCAATTGTTGCCACTAAAAGATAATCACCTCTTAGATGGATAATTGGACCAGCAAGCAGTACTGAAATTATCATAGGAATAATAATCGCAAAAGGAATCGTATATATAATTTCCATTGCAAAGTGTACATTCAATATGGCTGTCGTATAGGCACCCATACCAAAAAATATTGCATGTCCCATATTGAATATTCCAGCTCGACCTAAAATAACATCTTGTGAGAAAGCCACCACTGCAAATACTAAAAAGGTAATCCCAATACTTAACCAGACAGAGTTAGCTAAAAATGGGAAAACCGCCATAACAGCCATAAAAGTTCCTGCTATCATTGTTGTTTTATTCATTATACTTTCTCCGCCGTTTTTTCACCAAGAAGACCAGTAGGTTTTACAATTAAAATTACAATAAGTAATATAAATGTAAATGTCTCAGCCCATTCAGTTGAAATATATCCTGATATCATTGCATTAAATAAACCAAGCAATAATCCACCAAGCATAGCTCCTGGAATTGAACCAATTCCACCAATAATTGCTGCAATAAAGGCATTTAATCCGTAAAGCCATCCCATATCAAATGTCAAACCTCTATAGTAAATACCAATAAATAATCCACCAATGGCTCCAAGCATAGACCCAACAATAAAAATAATCATGATGATTCTGTTTACATTAATACCCATTAATTTTGCAGCATCTTGATCAATGGCACTGGCTCTGATTGCTGTACCCATTTTCGTTTTATTGATAAACATATAAAGTGATATCATTAACACTGCAGACAGTGCTAAAATAATCACTTGCGTAAATGAGATAATTACTCCACCAAAATTCCATGATGTACTTGGGAAAACATCTGCTGGAAAAATTTCCATATTTGGTCCCCAAATCAGCATAATCGCATTTTGAATAACTAAAGATGCTCCAAGAGCAGATACAACTGCACTAAGTCTTGGTGCCGTTCTTAAAGGCCTATAAGCTAGACGCTCAAGAAGAACACCTACAAAAGCTACAATAATCGCTGTTAATAAAAATACTATAATAATACTAACAAATGACGTTGAATTTGAACCAAAAAATTGAGTAAATACAGTAAGTCCTACATAAGCAGAAAAGGCCACAAGGTCGCCATGGGCGAAGTTTATCAACTTCATTACCCCATAGACCATTGTGTAACCTAATGCTACTAATGCATATAAACTTCCTATAGTTAAACCATTTATTAACTGTTGAAGAAAAATATCCATTACATTAATACCTTATTATTCACTAACTACTTTTTTAGTACCATCATTAGCCATTTTATAAACAACAAATTTAGCACCAACTCTTTCTCCATCTTCTCTGATGTTAAAAGGTCCTGTAATCCCTGGGAAATCTTTCATAGTTCTTACATATTCAGCAATTTTTTTAGTATCAAAAGATTTTGTTTGCTCTACTCCTTCAATAACAGCTCTTAATCCATCTGCATTAGTTACTGGCCAAATTGATGGAGGATCCATTTTATATTCAGCTTTGTATGCTGCTAAATATTTTTTAGCTTCTGGGTAAGGTAAAATTTCAGGAGTTGGGAAGTTAATTAAAACTGTTCCATCAGCCGCTTTTCCTGCTAATTTGTAGAAGTCAGGATTGTCATTTGAATCACCACCAACGAAATCAGCATTGATTTGTAATTGTTTTTGTTGAGCTCTTAATAATCCACCATCAGTATAATAACCAGAGTAATAAATAACATCTGGCTTCATTGCTTTAATTTTTGTTAAAATTGCTGTAAAGTTTTGAGTTCCTGATTTGATCTTACCTCTAAAAGTTATGTTTCCACCAAGAGCTTTAATTGAAGCTTCAGTTGCATCACCAAGACCAGCAGAGTATGAAGAGTAATCAGATAAAACTACAATATTTTTGTATTTTTTAGTGTTTACCATGTACTGGGCTGTAAAATCACTTTGTGAAGAGTTTGGAAATGAGTTTCTAAAGAAAGTCCAGTATTTTCTTTTAATTAAAGAATCACTTGTACCATCAGAAGTTTGTAAAACTTTATTTCTGTAGTAAGTCGTTTGTGCAGCTTCTGTTGCACCTGAAGTATATGAACCAATTACAGCAAATACACCAGCATTAACCAATTTTTTAGCACAAACAGCAGCTTTTTGAGCTTTTGCTTCATCATCACAAGTAACAACTTCGATTTGTTTACCTAAAAGTCCACCTTGAGCATTCTTCTCTGCAACAATCAGTTTTACAAAGTTATCAATACTTTGTCCCTCATTTGCATATTTACCTGTAATTGGTGCTTGAACACCGATTTTCACTGTCTCTGCTGCTATTAAAGATGTAGCGACCGCTGCACTTAGTGCTAATGCACCAGCAATTTTTGTTAATTTCATATATTCTCCTTTTGTGAAATTGTTTGATTTTATTTTAAAAAGTGGGTTCTATTATGTAACAACCCACGCACCACTCTCCGATATTATCTATAACGTTAATATCTCCTCCTTTAAAATTTGATTTAAGATTTTTATGTTTATTTACGATTTCATCAAAAGCTTTGATGATTTCAGTTACTCTTTTGTCCGCTTTTTTTCTTGCAGTGTTTGAAATATCCAAATAAAATGCAAAGATTCCATAATCCAGAGTCGAATCTTCTTTCTTGTCTCTCTCTAACATTTTACATAATTTCTCAACTTCGTTTTTATATTCATCTTGAACATTTCTGACACCATTTTTTATTGACATAACCACTCTTGAAACCGAGTCATTGTCGCTTTTATGCTCAAATCTTTCATCCAATGTCAAATGCATAACATCCTGAGAAAGTTTTTTCTCTTTCATGAACATTTTAAAATCATCTCTTTTGGGCAAGGAACATCTCAAAATATCCGCAATCGTCGCATCAATAAAAATTTCTGGTGATTTATCCAACTTTGATATTTCTTGAGAGATATGAATAGTTAGAAATCGAGGAGGTGCATAAGAAAGATATAACTCATCTGCTGTCCAGTGAGAGTAATTTGCTTTTGCTGTTTTGATACCTTGAAGGACTGACTCTACTATTTCATTTTGGTTTGGAAATTCATGCATCACTATTCACCCACAAAGTTTTCATCAACTTCTTCCAAAATACCACTCTCATAAAGAATATCTTCTATAAGTCTGTTTTTTGAAATATTGATTTGATTTGAAAGGATCACCAAGGCATTGTCCAGTTTTTTATCTATTTTAATCGTTAATTGCGAAATCTCTTTTTTGCCATTTTTTGTATGTTTACTGATAACATTTTTAATCACAGCTCTGGAGTTTTTCTGTTTTGCCATAGAGTCTCTTTTCTAATATTTTTTTAGTAGTACTAAAAGTACTACTAAATTTTTATTAGTGATTATTTCACATTTGATATTAAACTAAACTTAAATTTAAGGTAGATTTAATGAAATTTAATTGAAATTTACTGAAACTTAACAATAATTAATCAAATGCTATGTTGATGCTACGAATGTGACAATTGTGATTTTTTTGTTGTGTTTTTATAGGGAGTAAAGTAAGGTTGGAAAAAAGGATTATTGGTTGAAAGAAATATATTAGATATCTATATATTTCTTTACAACATTTACAAGATTATTAATAATATCATTGGAAAACTGTACTGCTTCCTTTTCATTATCGTTGACAATAGCATCAATCATATTCATGTGCACTTTTGCGGAACTTGCCAAATCATCGGCACCCTTGAAATAAAACCAAAATCTTCTGCTTCTTATGTGTAATGGACTTGTTGCGTTTGTTGCAAATTCATTTCGTGCGGCGTCAAACACCGTTTGATCTAGTTGTTTGTCTATTCGTAAGTACTCTTTGACATCTCTGTTATCAACTGCTTCTTGCATCAATTCTTTAAATGCCAATATTTTTTCTTTTTCAAAAGAGGTTGCATATTTACTTGCTCTTGAAATCAATAAGGTATCCAGAACTCTTCTTGTTTCCAATATAGCCAATTGATTGGTCATATTAATATCAGATATTTCAATTCCTCTTCGAGGGATGATTTTAATCAAAGATTCATTTGATAATTTCAGCAATGCCTCTCTTAAAGGTGTACGACTGATATCAGATAAAGCCATCAATTCTTTTTCAGAATAGGTTTTTCCTGGTTCTAATTTCAGTGTTACCAAAAGTTCTTCTAGTATTCTATACGCTTTTGCCGATAAGTTATTCTCTGGCATAATTATTCCTTTATCTTAAAAAAAATCCATATTTAAATTCATCTTTTTCATCTATTATAAAAGTATGTTCACCTGTTATAAACGCATTCCCACTTACTTCAGGAATTACCGCATCCATATTTCCATAAGAAACCAGATCTGAGACTTTAACTCTAAATGTTGATCCTAAAATACTTTCAATCTCGATTATTTCATTTTTTGCTATTTCATTTTTTTTGAAATGAATCGCGGCACGTCCTGAGACTCCAGAACCCGTTGGACTTCTATCTACTTCTCCATCGGCAAAAACGCAAACATTTTTACTGTGTGCACTTTGCGATTTACTTATGAATATCGTTCCATACAAAAAACTCAAATCATCTTCAAAAGGATGTCGGATATTATCTTTATTTTTTATGATTGCATGTTTTATTTTTTTACCGTAATCAATGATATTACCATAATTTTCCTTATCTAAACTAAGTGAAATTGCATCTGCATCCACATAAGCATAAAATGCTCCACCATAGGCTAAATCGTACTCAATTGCGCCAATATTAGGAACCTCAACACGTTCATTTAGAGCAACAACAAAAGAGGGAACACATTTAAAACTCACACTCTGAACTTCACCTTTATCATTTATATGAGCATACGAATCCAGTTGTCCACAAGGCGCATCGATTTTAATATGTGTGACAGGTTTTATCACTTCGACCCATCCAAGCTCAACTGCCAATTTTGTAATGGCAATGGTTGCATGTCCACACATGGTACTGTAACCTTCGTTGTGCATAAACAATACTCCAAAATCTGAATCCTCATTTTGTGGTTCCACAATAAGTACTCCGTACATATCAGCATGTCCTCTGGGTTCAAACATCAAGGAGGTTCTTAAATAGTCTAAATTGTTTTTAACATAATTTCTTTTTTCTAAAATAGTATCACCTAAAATAGGAGGATACCCATCAATAATTACACGTAAAGGCTCGCCTCCTGTATGCATATCTATTGTTTTAATTTCTAAAGAATTCGTTGTGACTTTTGATTTTTTAATTTTTTCAAATATATTCATACATTTTCCTTTGATAAACTTGGATTTTGTTTGGCCATAAATACCAAAAATATTCCAAAAATAATTATGCTTGACGTCATTATAAAATAGAGCGTTACAATTTCATTAAACACAATTGCACTAAGAGCAACAGCCAATACAGGCACAAGTAATAAAAAGGGTGAAATCAAACTTATACTTTGATATTTTGCCAACCATGCCCACAAACCATGTCCAATGATGCTACTACCAACTACGGTGAATAAAAAACTGCTCCAAGCAAGTTTTGATTGTATTTCAAAAACAGAGCTTAAACTCTCACCATTGAATAACATCAAAAAAAACAAACAAGGTAATCCCAACAAAGACGTATAAGCAATAATACCCAAGGAGGATAATTTTCTGATTTTTTTAACCAAATTAAAATACAATCCCAAACATAAAGCAGAACCCGTACCTAAACTCAAAGCTCCTAAATTGTCAAACATTGAAGGTTCATAAAACAGAGCCACTATACCAATAAAAGAGATACTCAAACCCGTCAGTCTTAGGTATCCAGGATAATCTTTATAAAAAACCCAAGCCAACAAAACAGAAAAAGGAATGGAGAGTTGAATAACAACTGAAATACTTCCTACACTGGTTGTACTCATTAAGGACAGAAACAATAAACCATAATGTCCAGGTACTAGTACTATTGTGGTAAGCCCCAATATAATGTATTCACTTTTTTGTGGTTTTTTCACAAAAGGCAATAATATAATTGCAACCAACATCAACCGATAAAATAGTGCTGTAAATACTTCAAAATCATTTAATACAAATTTGATAAAAATAAAATTTGCACTCCAAAGAATTACAACCAAAAGAACACAAAACAAAATAAAAATTTTATTATCTACTAAACTGTTCATTTTTTTCCTCATATAACTTTAAAATTTTTATAAAAATAAAGGAATCAAATTTTACAAGAAGATATAAAGTTTTTACCTTAGAGTGTTGAATTTTTTTATATCACAAGAATTTAAAATAATTATAAGGGGTGGCAACATAGAGAAAAGGAGTCTACTCAATGTTACCACGGATTAAATTATTTTATTTGCAACTATAAATTGGCTCACCTAAGACTTCATAAATAGGTTCTATTCCAAGCCCGGGTTGCGTTGAAGCTTTCATATGTCCATTGACTCTTTTAGGTGCTCCATTTGCAAAAGTAACAGGAGTATACGAATTGAAATCTGTTGATGAAAATCTAAATCTTTCTGGAGTTGAATGTGCCAGATGTGAAATAGCGGCTGTCACAATATCTCCACCCCATGAATCTTCTATGGTCATAGGAAGTCCTAAATTAACACACAAATCTCTGATTTGTCTGGCTTTTGTCAACCCACCTACTTTAGATATTTTCAAATTGATACAATCCATTGCACGATCACTCTCTGCTCTTAACAACGTTTGCATATCATTGATGTTTTCATCCAAAATAAACGGCAGACTTGTATTACCTCGAACTCGAATTGATTCTTCATAACTCAAACAAGGTTGTTCAATATACACATCTATATCTTTAACTCCATTGACAACACGAATGGCTTCATGAGCTTTCCATCCAGTATTCGCATCCGCGACCAAGGTTTCCTCATTTTTAAGAACTTTTGATACCGCTTTGATTCTTTCTATGTCCTCAAGTGGATTACCACCCACTTTTAGCTGAAATTTGGTATAGCCTTCATCTCTGTATCCAGAGACTTTAGCAGCCATTTTTTCTGGACTTTCCTGTGAAATTGCTCTGTACAATTGAACCTCTTCTCCATGTCGTCCACCCATTAAATCACAAACGGGCAAATTTGCTTTTTTACCCAACAAGTCCCAACAAGCCATATCAAGTGCAGATTTTGCATAATTGTGTCCAATTAATGCCTCATCCATTACATTATTGATTACTCCAACATGAGTGGGATCAAGACCAATTAAATGCGGTGCAATTTCCTCAATAGCAGCACGACACCCTTTTGCATGAGCAGGCAGATAAAAAGGTCCCAAGGGACAATTCTCACCCCAACCACTAAAGTTAGTATCTGTTTGAATACAAACAATCGTACTGTCAAAAACATCAACATATTTTCCTGATGCCCAGGAATATCTTCCTTCAACTAAAGGTAAATCAACTTGATAAACTAAAATATTTGTAATTTTCATAGTATTCCTTCTCAGACTTTATTGTAAAACTTTAGATAAAAATTGTTGGGTTCTCTCTTTTTGAGGATTAACGATTACTTGCTCAGGAGTACCTATTTCTTCAATGACACCTTTGTGAAAAAAAGCAACTTTATCAGATACTTCTCTTGCAAAAGCAATTTCGTGTGTGACACAAATCATTGTCATCCCCTCTTTCCTCAATAGCCTTAAGGTATCAAGCACTTCCCCCACAAGCTCTGGATCAAGTGCAGAGGTAATTTCATCAAACAACATATATTCAGGCTCCATTGCCAAAGCTCTAGCAATTGCCAGTCTTTGTTGTTGTCCACCTGACATTCTTGTTGGGTACTCTTTGAACTTGTCACCCAATCCAACATGATCGAGTTGCTCTTTTGCAATTTTTTCAGCTTCACTTTTAGATTTTCCCAAAACTATCTGAGGTGCTAAAGCAGCATTTTCAAGTACTGTTAAATGAGGAAAAGAGTTCCACTGTTGAAACACCATTCCAATTTTTTGTCTGAGTGTATTGATGTTTGTTCTCTTGTCATGCACAGAAATATCATCAACCATGACTTGCCCACTTTGAATGTTCTCAATGGCATTTACGCAATAAAGCATCGTAGACTTTCCAGAACCAGAACCCCCAATAACACTTAGAACTTCACCTTTTTCTACTGTTAAATCAATACCTTTTAATACTTCTAAATCTCCAAAAGACTTATGTACTTTTTTTAACTCAATCATATTTTTAACTTCCTTTCTAAATGTACGGCATACAATGAAATAGGATATGAGATAATAAAATAGAAAAATCCCACTCCAATCAATAATAAAAGAGCTTCTTGCGTTTTAGAAATCAACTCTTCTGTCGTTTTTAATATCTCCAAATAACCAATAACAGATACCAGTGCAGAATCTTTTATAACAGATAAGACAATACTTATCCATGATGGAAATACCGCTCGTAAACCCAAAGGAAATACAATATATCGGTAATCTTGCCAATAAGTCATTCCCAAAGATCTTGCAGCTCTTCTTGTTGTTTGTGAGACAGAATCAATTCCCGCTCGAACAACTTCTGTTACAAAAGCAGCTGTATAAGCTGATAATATAATAGCTCCTACCCAAAAAACCGAGATATCAATTTCTAAAATTCCCATGAAAGCATAAAAAAGAATAAACTGAATAATCAAAGGAACAGATCTTAAAATATCTAAAAATCCACTCACAAATAAATTAGTAACCATTCCCGAATTACTTTTTATCCAACCAAAAATTATTCCGAAAAATGTACCAATTATTATGGCTGTGACAGAGATATAAACAGTTCTTTCTAATCCTTCTAATAAAAACTCAAGATCATAAACAGTCAGAGTTGAGGCTTTAATACTTACATACGCTTTAAATGAAAAATAAAGGATGATTATAGAATAGACAATGTATTTTAGTTTGAACTTATTCATGATATATCTCCTTTAAATAATTTATGTGCTAATAATTTAGAACCTAGCAGTACCATTTTTGCAATAATAAAATACATTACAGCAGCAACTAAATAAAACTCAAATGTTCTAAAAGACAAAGATTGTAACTGATCTGTTTTACCTGTTAATTCTAACATTCCAACGAGCGTACCTAATGATGTCATCAAAATTGCCCAAATCATTTGATTGGTCATTGGATGGTAAACAAGTCTTAAAACCTGAGGTAAAATAATATGTCTGTACGTTTGAAACTGTGTCATCCCAAGTGATCTTGAAGCAGACATCTGTGTACTTGGAATTGCAGCAAATCCACCACGTAACGTTTCGGCTAAATACCCAGCATTATTAAAAATAAGTGCGGCCAATACAGCAATATAAGGACTTAAATGTATTCCAAATGCTCCCAAACCAAAATATGCCATGTATATTTGAAATAAGGCGGGTGTATTTCTTGCAATTTCAATCCAAATAACTGCGGGTGTTCTAAATAGCTCATTAGTTGAATCTTTTCCTAATGATAAAAATATTGCAATAATTAAACCCACAATCATTGATATTACAGCTACTTCCAAAGTAACCATCGCGGCACTTAACATTTCAGGTAATACATTCCAAACAGTAATCCAATGAAATGTATAATCAAAATCAAACATTTATAATCCTTATATTGTTGTATTCATTCAAGGGGATTAAACCCTTGAACAAAAATTTAATAATATATTCCATCTACAGTTAATTGTCTAACTGGACTATTACCATAAAACATTTTATTTAACTCTTTATATCTACCAGTTCTTACTTGTTGGTGAATAAATAAATTCATATAGTTAATTAATCCGTACTCTGTTCTTTTTGCAATAATAGAAACAAAATCATCATAATTTGGTACAAAAGGACCAGCTACATAATCTTTATATTTAGGAAGTTTTAATAATTCAGCAATAGTTGTATCAGTTGTTACAATTGCGTCAGCTTTACCTTGAAGTAGTGCTAAATGTGTATCACTTTCTGATTTAGAAGAAAAGTATTTTGCAGAATCCCATCCCATACTTTTTGCATTTTTAAGAAACTCAGTTTCAGGAGTAGTACTTAAAGCAGCTGTTACTTTTTTACCTTTTAAGTCTTCAAAAGTTTTAATACCAGAGTCTTTTTTAGTCATAACTTGTAATTTAAATACAAAATATGGCATTGTAAAACCTGCTGATTTTGCTCGCTCTAAAGTATCAGATGTTGAACCAATTACTACATCCACTTTTCCTGCATTTAATGCTGGTAGTCTTTGTGCAAATGACATAGATTTAAGTTCTAACTTAACACCCAAAGCTTTTGCTAAATCTTTACAATATTCAACATCAAAACCTGCTGGTTTATTTTTTGCATCTCTGTAACCCATTGGTGGAAAATCAAGTACAACACCACATCTAATTTTACCTTTTGATAAAATCTTATCTAATTTATCTGCACTTGCACCTGTTGTTCCTAAACCTAATATAGCTACTGCTAAAAACGCTAACTTTCTCATTAATTTCATTATTCTCTCCTGTATAAAATTTTTTGTTGGTTTTAACTATTGTTCCTGTTCTACCGGTTTCACTTAGTTTTTAGTAACATCCTCCTTTTAAAATTTAATTAAGACTTTTTAGAATCTGTATAGATTCATTTTATTAATGTCTATTGTTGTTTTGGTTTCATTGATTAAATCAGTAACAATTTTACCAGTAGCAGGTCCCAATGAAACACCCATCATAGCATGACCCGTAGCTACAACTAAATTTGATATATCGCATTTTCCTATATAAGGAATCCCATCTGGTGAACATGGTCTAAGTCCAGCCCACACATCAATCATATCACTATTTTGTATATTTAAATCTTTAATATAATTATTTGCAGTATTTTTTATATTATTTACTCTTCTTTGATTTATTGATAAATCATTACCAGAAATCATCATTGTCCCACCAAACCGGACATATGAATCATAAGGAGTAACGGCAACTTTTTGCTCAACTAATATCATGGGTGTTTTAAAATTTAAAGCTTTATTTTTTTCTATTTTAAAAGAAAAACCTTTTCCAGCTTGCATCAAAAGATTTAACTCTAATTTACGAGCCAACTCATAACTTAATATTCCAGAAGTTAATACAAACTCATCTGCATTATAATGATCTCCATTTGAAGTAATAACAGATTGTATTTCATTGTTAAATACTTCAAAATCTTTTATTTGACAATTTTCATAAATTTTAACGCCATTACTAAGTAAATATTTTTTAATAGACATCATGAAATCATAAGGTTGAATCGTTGAGTCATCTTCAAAGTAAGAAGCACCAATTGCATTAAAAGAAGCATTTGGCTCTAACTTTTTTATTTCTTCAGGATTTAACATTTTTGCTTTAAGTCCAAGTTCTGTGGCACTTTTTACAACATGTTCTTCTTCTTTTAAACTACTCTCTTTTTGACATAACATTAAAAGTCCATTTTGCTGCAAATCAAAATCAAAGTCATCACACTCTAATAATTCTTTGTATAAATCCAAACTGTAAAGGTTTATATCTCTTAAAAAATGTTTATTTTCTTCAACGTGTTTATTACTGCAAAACGAGTTAAAGTTGTATATCCAGCTTAATAATTTTAAATCAAATCTTGGTTTTAAGAAAAAAGGAGAATTTGGATTTAACATCCATTTGATCCCCTTTTTCAAAATACCAGGATTTGCTAATGGCTCAAAATGACTAGGCACAATCAAACCTGCATTTCCATATGAGCACTCTTTTCCTAATTCATTTGAATCAAAAATAGTCACATCATGTCCACTTTTTTGTAAATAATACGCAGAACAAATTCCAGAAATTCCGCCACCAATTATTGCAATTGTTTTACTCATTTATATCACCTGAAAACCATGAGCATATGGATCATCATCATCAATCGTAATCGTATTTAAACCAGTAATTTTTGCCCAACCTTCAATCGAAGGAATAATTGCATTATATGTGCCTACTTTTACTTCTTTTTCAATTTGTCCTATAAATTTTGAACCTATATAACTTTCATGTATAAAATCATCACCTTGTTTCAATTTGCCTTTTGCATACCACTGCGCCATTCGTGCACTAGTACCCGTTCCACAAGGAGACCTGTCAATTGCTTTATCTCCATAAAAAACGGCATTTCTAGCAGTTGAAGAGTTGTCAATTGTATTTCCAGTCCATTCAATATGACTTAGTCCACAAATAGTTTCATTTAAAGGATGAATGAAAGAATACTTTTCATTAAGTTTTTCTCTAAGTTCATTACTCATAGCAACTAACTCCCCTGCAGTGTAATCATGAATACCACTGAAATTTTCTTGAGGTTCTACAATAGCATAAAAATTACCACCATAAGCTACATCTACTTTTAATTTACCTAAAACTGATGATTCAACGCTAAGCTCTGTTGAGTGTAAAAAAGAGGCAACATTAACTATTTTTACAGATTTAACTCTGTTTTTATCATCTCTTGTATACGTAGCAACTACTAATCCAGCTGGTGTTTCAATTCTTAAAACCCCCTCTGTTTTAGGAGTAACTATCTCTTTTTCTATTAATACAGTTACCGTACCAATTGTTCCATGTCCACACATAGGTAAACATCCACTTGTTTCAATAAATAAAATAGAAACATCGTAGTCATCGGTACTTGGTTCAAAAATAATTGTTCCACTCATCATATCATGACCTCGTGGCTCAAACATCAAACCACGTCTAATCCAATCAAACTCTTTTAAAAAGTGCTGTCTTTTTTCACTCATGTTAGCACCTTTTAATAAAG
>ENA-ORXI01002444-ORXI01002444.1-sediment-metagenome-genome-assembly--contig:-NODE-2444-length-13298-cov-7.216398_pt1 | contig 13298 bp, 14 predicted proteins | sample MGYA00237861_ERZ511468 | MGnify/ENA primary metagenome ERZ511468 (study PRJEB26299, sample SAMN06266213) | sediment metagenome | isolation source: Hudson Canyon methane seep mesocosm | place... | reverse complement strand
TTGGGTCGTTGCTGAAAAAATTCAGTCTTTAAAGTAAATGGGGCCGTGCGTCTAGGTGGGAAGAATTGACGCTTACATTACTTCGATGAATTAAATCATCGTTTGATTGACCTTCTTGAGCTGAACCCTTTACCTTTGCATCTATTAACTAAAGCAGGGCTGTCTACAGCGTTGCGAATAGATCTTGAAGATTGGCTAAATAATGCTCGCGAGAGCTTATCCCCTATTATTAAAATGGATCAGCAGCAGTGGAATGATGATGAGGTATAAAGAGAGTAGGCAAAAAATACGGGATAATCGTCGTGATTCTCTTTTAAAAACAGTTTCTGAAATTGAACAAATAGAAATTTTAAAATGGGCAGAAGAGCACCATATTAAATCTGATGATCCTCTATGGATTTTGGTTGAAATGCTCGGTTATACAGAGCGTATGACGAATAGTTTACCTGAAAGAATGCAGGTAGCAGGACAAAAAACGGTTGAGGCCATTGCTAAACAACGAAAAGCTGAAACAGAAGCATTTACATTTAATGCGTATAATAAAATTCATGTCATGATGTCTGATATTGCGGAAAAGGTATCAAAAGATGCAGGTAGAATAACAGCAGCACGAACTAGAAATGCACTGTGGGGGCATACACTCCTAGTTATATCAGTAATGCTCCTTATCTGTTTAATATGCTTTATTTTTGGTTATATTTTGGGTATCAATGACATTGGATTTATTAGATTGCTATTGAATCATCTAATAAGCTAAGCCTTGCTATTTTTAACAACCTGCCCAACACGCTGCTTAGAAATATTAAGTAGATTTGCTATCTGCACCTGCTTTAATCCTTCAGAAAAAAGTTTAAGTACATTTTTTTCAGTGTTATTTTTACGAGTATCCCCATATTCCGCATCATAGATAAAGTAAATTTCAGAAATTTCTAGTAATTTCAGTACAAAAAATGGATGCTCATTTTTTTCAATAGGTTCATCGAGCGCTTTATATAAACATTGAACAAATTGAGACCATGTCGATACTTCTTCAATTTGAATCGTACTGATTTTATATGCCGTTCGGGGGAATTCTTCTTTTATTTTTAACAGTAAAATGTCTCTTGCGTGCTCCCAACTGCTTTCTAAAACCTGCTTAATGAATTCTGCATCATCAATATCAACACTTAGATAATTTTCATTACCTTCACCGTTAAACTTCTTTCCCGCAAGCTTTACACCCTCTTTAAACAAATAACGTAATGCATGATATCTATCTGAAATTGATTTTTCACTGACGCTATATTGATCATAAATTCTAATCGCTTTTTTATACTCTGTGTCATTTCCCGATAGGTGCAATCGACACGTTACAAAGTTAGGTTCTGCACGACGAAAACAATACTCACACCAATCCAAACCCTTACCTTTCGTTGTATTTGTAATGATAGATAATACATTCCATATAAAATGTGCCGTTTCTAACGAATTTTGTATTTCATCACCTTTATATGAACTATATTCAGCAGCATTTCGCGTTTTTGACAAAACATCAATAGAGCTTTTCAAATTAGCATTAACTATCTCTAACTGCCCACCTTTTTCAATATATCCCTCTCTCAAGGGCCATAATCCAGCTTCTGTATATATTAAGCAGCCATAACTCCCCTGTATATACATCGATTCAAGTGCCTGCTCTAGTTTTGAAATAAGCCTATCCATCACTAAGCCCCGCCCAAAAGCAACATGATTTCTTTTGCGTGTAATTTTCCCACGGTTAATTGCGACAACCTTATTTTCCAAGTCACCTAAAAACAATGTGATTGAATTAATAATAACTGAGTCAACAGCTAATCTATCAACATAGTCTAACTCATTAGAAATGTTCCTTTTTAGTTCTAAAATCTCTTGTTCTACCTGCTCTGAATTACTAACTGCACTTTCAGTCAGATTATGATAATTCGTTGAGTTTACTAGGATAGTAAGCCCATTCATCACTTTTTTTTGCATTATTTTTCTCTCAATATGCAGTTAATGCAGTTATGTTTTACTACTCAGAAATTTATAAAAAATATAAAAATATAAAAATAATAAAACACTAAAAACTAACTGCATGAACTGCATGAACTGCATTTTCACAACGGTACACATGAAGCATACTTTTTAAAAAAACACCCTTTTATGACTATATTAATTTTAAATTTAATTCAATATAAACAATAAGATGGTGACTGAAATACAAAAAGTCAAGCTATCTTCCGAAATCAGCTACTGATCCATTTCTACACATTTTTATAAACTGAATGCAGTACTAAATAAACTGTAATTAACGTAGAGAAATAAAGATGAATAACAGTATTGAACGAACGACGGCAACACCATTATTAAATAGAGCAGAAGCGGCTAACTATTTAGGTCTTTCAGCACAAACATTGGCGGTGTGGGCTTGCACTAAAAGTCACTCACTTCCCGTCGTAAAAATTGGACGACTTGCTAAGTATCGACTCAGCGACCTAGAAAATTTCATCACTAAAAATATTGTATAAGGAATGACACTAATGAAAACTAACAATACGGACATTCAATTTACGAAATATACGAGCAAGAATAGTGCGCTTTCAAAATCTTATTCTGTCACTGATGAAAAAATAACTAAACAAGCGGCGGCACAAATGAGCGCTGGGACTGCAACAATAGTAACTCTGCCATTTTCAAAGTTCCTCGCTGAATTGCAGCGTGCAGACAGTGCTACAGCCTTTGGCTACGGCATTCCTAATGATACAACATCAAACATAAAACAAATCGTCACTAAAAAACAATTAGCTAATAACCCAGATGCTATTTCAAGATCGAAAGATTTTTTCTCTTATTCAGAATCTGCTGGAATTCTGATGATTGATTATGACCCAGATTCTAATAACAAAACCTTATCAATAGCAGAATTTTTAGATATTTTATCCATCATTATTCCTGGATTTTCTGACATTGCATACATAGTGCGTGGGTCTATTTCTTCATGCGTACAGATAAAAAATTCAGCTAATGTTAAATTGAAAGGATTTCACCTGTATATCCCTGTTGTTGACTCTTCTGACATACCGCGTTTTGGAGCGGTTCTGTTTAAATTATTGTGGCTTAATGGATATGGTTACATTGCGCATTCTGACTCAGGGGCCTTACTCATAAGAACACCAACTGATGCGATGGTATATAGCCCTGAACGTTTGGATTTTGTGGGGAAACCTATTTTAAACGACTCATCGCTTCACTATGTACAGCCTGCATTAGTGATCAATAACGGTCACTATTTAGATACAAAAACCCTTAAAGATTTAACAAATTCTGAACTAGGTGAGTATGAAAATTTAGTGAGCATTGCTAAGAAACCGGCAGAAAAGATAGGAAAAAAAATAAAGTCTGCTTGGAAGAAAAATAAGAAAAAAAAACTGATTGAGGCTGGAAATTCTCCTCAGCAAGTAAATGAGACAATCGAACAGCTTAATGCCGTTAGAGGCCAGCCTACAGTGCTGCCAACGCACTTCATTTTACATTTTCAGGAATTTGGCGAAATTAGCGTTGAAGAAGTCCTTAATAACCCAGAAAAATTTAACGATCAAGCACTTGCAGACCCCATTGAAGGCGTTGACTATGGTGAATCGACAGCAAAATTATGGATTAATGATGGCACGCCGATCATTCACTCGTTTGCACACGGAAGCACACTGTATCACTTACCTGCAAAAAATGATGGGATTAAAAAACCATTTAACAAAAAAGTAATACGCTTAGATGTCGGTGAAAAAAAATCTATTATTGACCAATGTATTCAAGTCTTAGTTGATGACGAGCAACTCTATGTTTATAGCGGACAGTTAGTACAAATCATTCGCGATAAATCAACAGGTGGCAATCAGGAAAACAAAGCACTTAAAATTATGGCGATAGAAGCTTTAAGTTTGACTGAAATTCTAATGTCGCTAGTAAAGTTCATGAAAAAAAATAGTAAAGGAGATTGGATTGAAACAAACCTTGCTATTGATTATTCCAACACACTTTTAGCAAGAAATTCTTGGGCTATACAAAATCTTGCGGGCATTATCTATACGCCGTCATTGGGTAAGGATGGCACGCTAATAACAAAAAATGGGTACGATGTGAAAAGTGGACTTTATTTAGACTATGACGCGTCAAAATTTCCTGCTTTAAATAAAAACCCTACGCTTGCAGATGCAAAAAAATCATTAGACATACTCAAAGATCCATTCCAATCATTCCCGTTTAAAGCGGAAAGTGATTTATCGACTGTCATAGCGGCTATTTTAACCGGTTTAATTCGTCACTCATTTGGTAACGCCCCTCTATTTTTAGTCACTTCACCGAAAATGGGCACGGGTAAAGGCTTAATTATCAGTGCGATTGCACAATTAGTAACAGGAAAACCAGCTTCAGTTATGTCACAAGCAAGTGACTCTAATGAAGAACGCAAACGCTTATTCGCAGCACTCTTAGAAGGCGACAGTATGATTTGTATTGATAATATAGAAAAAACCTTTTCTAGTGATGCGCTGTGTAGCATCCTTACTATGCCTGTATTTAAAGACCGTTTGCTCGGTAAATCACAAATGATATCTGTATCTACACAAGCTACATTCCTAGCTACAGGGAATAATGTCACTGTGTCCGGTGACTTACCTCGTCGCGTATTACCTTGCTCAATTGACGCACAGGTTGAAAAGCCTTATGAGCGTGAATTTACTATTAACCTCCCTCTATTCATAAAGAAAAACAGAGGGCCAATTGTTAATGCAGCATTAACAATACTTTCAGCTTACCAAACGGCTGGCTGCCCTAATCAAAAATTGAAATCTTTTGGATCGTTCGAAGAATGGTCAAATACTGTACGTAGCGCGCTTGTGTGGAGCGGAATGGCCGATCCATGTCTGGGATTACAACTTTGGGATCAAGTCGATCCGGCTAGAGATGAATTATCTAATGTGTTAGAAAGTTGGTATGAGATTATCCAATCTAGTCCTATGACTATTTCTGAACTTTTAAAGCTAGCTAACCGCTATTTGTCTGATGAGTACAGAGCTAACCACACTCAATGCTCACACTCGAAAGAAAAAATTGAAAACCTCTATAACGCATTATTTAACATTTGTGAAAAAAATGGAAGGCTTAACCCAGCAATTTTAAGCGCTTGGATACGTAAGAAAATGGGGAATATTGAATCTAGTTATGTTTTAGAAAATGCGGGTACATCAGGAACAAGAAAAAAATACAAAATAACTAAATATACCAATCAGTAGTCTAAATTTTAAACAATTTTCAGTCAATTTGACTGAAAAATATAAAAAGGAAATGTAATGAAAAATAGTGAATTAACCAATGTCAGTGGGGATGTTATTTTGAATAATCAAACAATTAAAGCAATAAAACCCACTGTTAACTTTCTATGTAATATGCATGCGATCGAAATACAAAATTCATTTCATGAATTTGATGGGCCCTTTCTTCATTCAAGTTTTGTGCAGAATCAAGCAGGATATTACTATTATTTTTATAAGAACTTACTCTACTGCTTAAATGAGATATCAAGTAAAAAACTGAATAAAAATGAACCTTTATCGAAATTTATTAAAGACTATATTTTTGATACGGTCCAATCTGAAGATGTTGCACAGATGACCTTATCAGACAATATTCACGAGGATGATGAATGTTATCCAGAAGCAACAAGAGCAGAAGAAGAAAAATATGATTTCATGATTTTTGCGAATACTGAAATTAAAAGAATGCAGGAAATAATTAGCATATATTTCCACTAAAAATTTCATAGCACTCTGAATTTAAAACACCTTTATAAACAAATATTGTATATTTATGTGTACTCTCCACTTGATAGTTAAGGTGTTTTTTAAGAAATAATTGCGCGGAATTTTGGTGACGGATGAGTAGCCACGACACTAAGAAATATCATCACCCCCCTGTAAATATGGGGGTATCCATATCGCCCTCAAAAGGTGTCAATATACAACCTTTCATGTATAGTTGATGCTATTATTACCAGTAGGAGTTGAAGTAATGTCAAAAGCAATAAAATTATCAGATCGCTTAATTAATGATGCGGTCATTAATGGTAAGGCACAGCATAGAAGTGCACCTAAGCAGATAGAGTATTGGGCGAGTATTGGGAAAATAGCCGATGAGAACCCAGACCTCCCTCTGAGCTTCATTAAAGGCGTTTTAACGGGGATAGAAGAAAATAAAGCAGGCGATGTATCTGAATATAAATTCGGATGATAGTTAGACAAACCAGCCTCTTTAAGCGTCGAGTTAAAAAGATGCACCCCGCTGAGAAAAAGGCGCTTGATAAAGTGGTTAAACTTATCATGTCAGATCCCTCTATCGGTGATATGAAAATTGGCGACCTAACAGGTATTCAAGTGCATAAATATAAGCACAACACTCAACAATATCTCATTGCTTATGAATACATTAATGATGAATTAGTGCTTACCTTTATCGATCACGGGACACATGAGAACTTTTATCGTGGCCTTAAGCATTGATTAAGCAGAGTGCTCTAATAGCTAATATTGTTTCTCTAAGTGTTATTCAGCAGTGATGAACTTGAATAAGGCACTTTTCCCGACGGAACTATTTTTGATGCATTTTCCAGATGTAAGTCTTGATCATCAAAGAAAATATGTGGGTTAAAGGCTTCTAGTACTTTAGTTTTTTCTAGCCCACCCAAAAAGAACACTTCATCCACATACACACCCCAATGCCTGAGTGTTTTAATCACACGCATTTCTGCTGGGGCGCTTCTCGCAGTAACGATAGAAATTCTGACAGGGGACGATTCAACGCTAAAGGGTAATCGCTCTTGTAATTTAGCTAGCTTCTTTAGTAATGCGGCATACGGTCCTTCTTGCATCGGCTCATTTTGTTGTTCATCTTCAATTTGAATGAACTTGTCTAAGCCTTCCGCTTTATAGACTAGCTCAGAACTTTCATCAAATAAAACCGCATCGCCATCAAATGCAATCCTTACTTGGCCTTGGGCTATTTTCCTAGGGGTCTTAGGCGGGCTTTTTAAGATTGCCGCTGCGCAGGTTTTTGCATCGATGACTTTTTGCGCATCTTTAACCGTAGTGGTTAAAAATAAATCCACATCAAAAGCATGTAAATAATTTACAACGGACTCTCCACCAGTAAAGGCATGGCGTGATATTTTAATAGCCTGATTTCTGATGTTCTGCAGAACACGAATACCCGTTTCAGGACTATTTCGAGACATAACGACGACTTCAACTAAAGGCGAATCACCTTCTGGCTGGTATTGATTAAGCTCCAGTAAGGCTTTCACCAGTGGCATACCTGTACCATCTTCTAGCGGAGCATCCTCACGCTCAAGCATGTATTTTCTGTATTCAGAAATAGCAGTACTTTTATCCTCAGCAAATTTTTCACGGAAAAACTGATCAGCTTCTTTCAAATCAAACAATGCGGTTGCTGATACACCAATGACAAGCGTTTCTGATAAATTAACTGGCATGAAAGGTCCGTTGGTTAAAGATGCTGGAAGTTTACCAATCCGGTCAAGTTAGTTGTCGCGAACCGGCTAAGCTAATTATCGTCTAATAGAGATGATATTATGATCTCAAATAAGACATTAAATTTTATAGTTTAATTGAAATTAAGGTAGTTATGACAAAATTTTATGAAGTAGAGCCCAGCCTTGAAAATTATTGGCGCTCTATTATTTTATTTGGGCGTAATGTTGCTTCTTATAAGTTTGCTTTAGCAAAGTCACTTTATGATTTAAAAGAGAGTGGTGACACAGTCATTACACTAGATAAACTCGCTGTCCCCTTTGCCAGACATATTACTGAGCATCTAGTCGTTTGTAACAAACAAGGGGTCTCAGCGAATAGTAAATTTCTTAATGGCTGCAGAGATTACAATGCTCAGCAGTTGAACCATAATGATCTTATTGAATTAACCGTAAAGGCAGGCTTCAATAATGTAATTGATGCTTTCCATAACGTACACCAGTCTGAGGTACCCACTCGGTTTTTTATTGATGAAAGAAAAACCAAGGGCGGTATTACTTTAACAGATAATTTTTATAAATTAGGTGAGCAATTTCAGTATGAAAATCTGATTGATGAAACTGAAGCGCGATGGCGCTTAGTTGAAACTGCTTGGGAATTAAATTTACCTAAACACCTTATTCAAATTGATTATAAAGAAGAAACACGGGAGTTTTTTGCAGACAATAAATTGCGTAGAGTGCCGGTAACATCCGCAAAACCAGCTCTAAACGGCTACCAAAAAGGAAAGTGCTTTTATTGTTTTAGAGAAATTTCTATTAATAGAGACGTCAGCGATAACCTAGCTGATGTAGATCATTTCTTTCCGCATATTTTACGCCAATGTGATTCAGAAAAACCGATCAACGGCGTGGCAAACTTGGTTCTTTCATGTACAGACTGCAATAGAGGAGTAAGCGGTAAATTTGCTCAATTGCCTTCTATCAAGTTATTAGAAAGATTAAATGATCGTAATGAATACCTGATTACCAGCCATCACCCTTTACGAGAAACACTAATCCTACAAACAGGAAATACCGTTGATAAACGTGGGCAATATTTGCAAGATGCATACAATTGTTCCACTACCCATTTTGGCATAAAGCAAAAATGGGAACCAAAGCCGCAAGGTTCGATTATTTTTTAATCACGAGGTTATGCCAAGTCAAATTTCGTTTCACTTCCACTTCTGATTCAGACAGCAAAATTTTACAGCCAAGTTTTTCAAACAAACTTATTATCTCTTCAGCATTAATTGGTTCGTATAGCTTTCCATTTTCGCGGCAATCAGACTCGTTAGTACCGCGAAAAGAAATAATCAAAATACCTGATTGGTTGATTAAAGTGAGTAGTCGCGAATAAGCGGTTAATAAATCATTTTGAGTGAGATGCATTAAAACCGCAGAGCATAAAATATTTTGGAATGTTGCTGTTTTAATGGAATCAAGCGTAGGTAAAAAATCGTGCGTGAATTCAACAGTAGGGTATAAAGCAGTCGCTTCATTTAACATTTCTATTGAAGCATCAATTCCCACACAGGGGTATCCATTTTGGTTTAACCAATACGCGTCTCGGCCTATCCCGCAGCCAATATCAATGGATGCTTCACCCTTAGTAAAGTACAGATCAATTAATTCATAAATTCTTGTCGGTGTTAAATTCGCGTGTAGTGTCGCAATTGAGCTCGCATCATGATTGTAAGCGCGTATCGTTTGGTTATCCATGGAATAGAGGCAGAGTAAAAAGGTGTAAATAATGTATGAATTGTAAGCTATTTAGCTTGAAGACTGCAGTGAATTATCAAAGCACTTTAAGTGGGCATATTCAGACTAATAATTATTATTAGGGGCGTACCTTTCTATGGATAACCCTAAATAAGCTTTATAAATCAATAAGAAGTAACAAAAATAACCCTGTTATTTTCCATTGTATTATTTGAGGATAACTAAACACCAATCCTCGCTATACCCACAGTTACACACATTTTCTGTGGATAAGATTGTGTGCAATTTTTGCGTAACTAGCTCAGCCCAGCGTATTCAAAGGCTACAGTTTAAATTGTACAAAATTAATACGATTGTTTGTGATTCGATAAGTAATGCTTATTGCCTTCTATTTTAGCCATCACTAGGGGATCCATACGGTGCTGTACTGAGTTGCAAATTGTTGGTTCAAATATTGTAAATATAAATGAAAAGCACTATTATTAATTTTATTTTACAAATACATTTCAACTAATTTCATTAGGTTTTTGTTATGCCATGGGAAAAGGGTCGGCAAATGAATCAATATACTGAGGTGCATATGGGGTTGGAAGATCAAGCGACGGATGATGATTTTAAAGAACAAAGCATTAAACTAATGACGGATGAATCACTGAGGAAGTGGCTGAGATATTTTTGGGATAGCTTATGATTAACGATAGCCTGCCTCCAGTTCATAAGAAATATGAAGGTATTGATAAAAATAAAATTGATGTTGATGTTGATACTGATGTTGATACTGACGAAGATTGGGTTAGTGGCCCTACGATTTTAATTATATTGATAGTCGCGGTATCAACAGTAATCTATGCGTCATTAAATCCTACTCAAAGGAAAACTAGTGAAGTAACTTCTGATTATAGCGTTACAGAAAAGTAGCTATAACCGGCTTTAGGTGTGGTATTAGATGTACTCGATGAAAATGCGTTATCTTTTTATCAGCAGTTTAATGATTTAAAGCCCTTTGATAATGACCCCATGCGCTTATTTATCTCAATGAAGGTAGTTAAACAGTTATAGTGAATAAAATTAAAAGTAGGTTATTTTATGAGTAGTATTTTAGTCACCGCTGGTGAATGCCTAAAATCAAGTGAACCTTCTAGTATAGAGCAAGATCTACAGACTCAATTAACCTTATCCCTAGCGACCATCGTCGGGCAACAACATCGCATTGATTCTCTAGAGGATACCATTGACAGACTACGTGAAGATAACAAAGCATTAACCTCAACTGTTCTACTCCATAAGAACAGGCAGAAATCGACAGGTTAGTTATTTGCGCATTAGAGACATGCCTCCTCCTATTATTTCCTCAAATTAATTTCGTTTTTTTTATATCTAAATGAGAATAACTTTACTGAAGTCAATTTAATCATAATTTTAAAATACCTCTTATGAGTTCAATCACTGAAGTTTTAATCGGCATTGTTAATAGAGTCACGTACCATAATACGGCGACAGGCTGGTCTGTTTTACGTGTACAGCCCTTTCATGCGCCCGAACAACAAGAAACCGTTACGGTGCATCAAACCAAAGTGTTTGCGGGTGCCACGATGGAATTTCGCGGTGCTTGGACGATTGATAAAAAGTATGGTCGTCAATTTAAAGCGACTGAAGCGATAGAGAAGAAACCTGCAACAACGGCTGCGATTGAGAAATACCTAGGGTCTGGTTTGATTAAAGGCGTAGGTCCTCAGACGGCTAAGAAAATTGTTAAACATTTCCAAGAAGACACGCTGGATATCTTTGAACATGAAATAAAACGTTTAACAGAAGTCCCTGGCATAGCAGTTAAGAAGCTGGAAACGATTGAGCAAGCTTGGACTGAGCATCGTGCTATTAGACAAGTGATGATGTTTCTTCAAGGTCATGGTATCAGTACCTTGTTTGCCGTGCGCATTTATAAAGAATATGGCGATAAATCAATAGAAATGGTGACTGAAGACCCCTATCGATTATCTAATGATTTTTATGGCATTGGATTTTTCTCGGCGGATAAAGTCGCTTTGAGTATTGGTTTAGCAGAAGACAGTCAGCAACGCATGATGGCTGCTATCAAACATGTTTTAGCGGCAAGTCGCGAGCAAGGACATTGCTATTTGACTGAGCAACAAATTAATACCGGCATCCTTGATTTGATTGCAATGAATTTAGGAGAGCAACTTAATGCGTATCTTAGCTTAATGAAGCAAGAGGGACAGCTCTGTACTCGACTAGTCCATAAGGACTCAATTGAGGAAACGGGCTATTACTCAAAAACGCTTTATTTTGATGAAACAACGGTTGGAAGTATTATTCGTAAGATGAATAGTCCTATTTTGGGTGATTCTGACAGAATTGCACATTGGATTAGCACTTATTGTGAGCTTAAAAAGATTGCTTTAAGTGATGAGCAAGCAGAGGCTGTGAAAGGTGTGGTTCAGCACCGTTTCTCTGTCTTAACCGGTGGTCCAGGGTGCGGTAAAACCACCACGACCTTAGTCATTGTGCGTTTGCTGGAAGCAATGAAAAAGTCTGTTTTACTGGCAGCACCAACGGGGCGAGCGGCACAAAGAATGACCGAGGTGATTGGGCGTGAAGCGAAAACCATTCACCGGCTACTAGAGTGGAAAGGTGGAAAATTTCAGATGAATGAAGAGTCTAAATTGAAAACAGACTTTTTGATTGTTGATGAATGTTCCATGCTGGATATCAGTTTAACAGCTGCGTTATTAAAAGCAGTTCCTGAGTCGTGTCAGTTGCTGTTTATAGGTGATCCTGATCAGCTACCCAGTGTGGGTGCAGGCAATGTACTAATGGATATCATTTCTTCGAGTGTGACCCCCTGCTTTCGATTAACTCAGGTTTTTCGTCAAGCGCAAGAATCTCTCATTATTAAATATGCCCATCAAATTAATAAAGGTGAAACACCTTATATTGATTCCCCGTTTAAAAACCCTGATGCTTGGAAAAATGGCGCTGATTGTTTGTTTATTGATTCAGATGAAGCCACTCAAGCCCAACTCAGTTTTATTAGTCGAGTCAAACGTCATTTTGATTGGAAAATAGGTGAATTGGAAAATCTTGTTATCGATAAGACGACACCCTCTCCTTTTGAATTCAGGGTTGAAGAAGCCATTAAGTCAGCTTATGAGGTCGATTTTGTTATCCCCGATAAGTTCCAGCATGTCAATATTGAACAATTACATCACAGTGATGCACAAGTAGATGCCTTAAAATCGGTGGTTAAAAAAATTCACCCCTGGTCTTCCTTGCATTATGGCCTCTCTGCCGTTGATAGCGTTGTTAAACTGTACCTTGAATGGATTCCTAAATATCATGGTCGGGAATCAGAAATCCAAATATTAACACCCATGACACGAGGCAGTTTGGGTTCTGCTAATCTCAATAAGGTAATTCAAGAAAAAGCCAATCCACCCGATCAAAGTAAATGCCAATTGAAAGTGGGAGAACGTATATTCAGAGAAGGGGATCGTGTGATTCACCGGCGTAATAACTATGATCTCAATGTGTACAACGGGGATATTGGGAAGATATTAACGATCAATAATGAAGAGCTGACGGCAGTTGTTTCTTTTTACCCCGATCATCGTGAAGTGCATTATCAGAAAGAAGATATTATGGAATTGGACTTGGCCTATGCCATTACCATTCATAAGTCGCAAGGGTCAGAGTTTAAAGCGGTGATTATTCCAGTGCTCACACAGCATTTTAAAATGCTGTATCGTAACCTCATTTATACTGCATTAACGCGAGCAAAGGATTTAGCGGTCTTTGTGGGCACAAGAAGGGCTTTATCTATGGCAATTCAACAACAAGATGTGAGTCAAAGACAAACAGCACTGAAAGAATTACTTAAGGCTTAAGGCCAAGTATAAAAGCGGCACTCCGGAAAATGACTACAGCCTATATATTGTTGCCCAATTTTCTTACCTCGGATTGCGCTACGCATTTCGAG
>ENA-ORXI01002443-ORXI01002443.1-sediment-metagenome-genome-assembly--contig:-NODE-2443-length-13302-cov-3.835388_pt1 | contig 13302 bp, 12 predicted proteins | sample MGYA00237861_ERZ511468 | MGnify/ENA primary metagenome ERZ511468 (study PRJEB26299, sample SAMN06266213) | sediment metagenome | isolation source: Hudson Canyon methane seep mesocosm | place... | reverse complement strand
TGGTGTTGAAGCACTTTTACGAAATATCAGCGAAGCTGGTGGGTTTTATTCAATAGTTAACTGTTTTGACGAAGCTTTTCATCAAGGTATTTTATATGAGTTTGATTTACGATTACGTCAAAAAGCAATAGAAAAATTCTCATGTATTCCAATGGACAATATTCAACTTTTTTTTAATATTGATAACAGATTATTGTACATGCCAAATTTTAGCTCTGGTAATACAGAGCAAATATTACAGCAATACAATTTTGACAAAAAAGATATTTGTTTTGAGCTTAGTGAACGTGGAACAATGCAAGATCATAATGCAATTACGTCCATGGTTAATATGTATAAAAAAGATGGGTATGATATTGCAATTGATGACTTTGGTACGGGAGTATCTGGATTGCAACTTTTATATCATTCAAAAGCAAAATTTATAAAATTGGACCGATTTTTCATACAAGATATTGAATCAGATTCCAAAAAAAGACTTTTTTGCGCCTCTATAATTAACCTTGCACATTTAATGGGTATTAAAACCATAGCAGAAGGTGTTGAGAGTGAGGTGGAATACTATACTTGTAAAGATATAGGAGTTGACTTTGTTCAAGGTTTTGTAGTGCAAAAACCTAAACTTGAGATAATTAAGTTAAAAAATCATTACTCTCACATTTCACAGCTGTACAAAACAGATAAGAGAAAAGAAGAAGATAACTTAATTGACGAAGATTATATCTCTTACATTAATCCAATAAAGGACGATGCTACTTTACATGATTTATTTGTTTACTTTAAAGATAATACAACAAATAGTTTTGTACCAGTTGTAGATACACAAAACCATTTAACAGGTATTATTTATGAAGATGATATTAAACAAATTTCTTACTCTCAATATGGCATTGCTTTATCCAAAAATTTATCAAATAGTACAAAATTTTCTTCTTATATCAGACCTATATTAAGTGTCGAAGTCACATGGGGAATTGATAAGTCACTTGAAGTTTATAATACAAGTAAAAATAGTCCAAAAGGTATATTTTTAACAAAACACAATTGTTATTATGGATTTATAAATGTTAAAAATTTGTTATCTCTTTCTTATAAAAGAAATTTAGAAATTGCTAGGGATCAAAATCCACTAACAAAACTTCCAGGCAATCACCAAATTGATGAATACATAAATACAGCATTTAAAAATAAGATACAAGATATTACCCATATTATATATTTTGACTTTAATGATTTTAAACCCTTTAACGACTATTATGGCTTTAGACAAGGGGATAGAGCAATTATTATGTTTTGTGAATTACTGAAAAAAAACCTTTCTAGTAAACATTTTATTGCACATGTGGGTGGTGATGATTTTTTCATTGGTATTAAAAATGAAGACTATATAAACGTATATAAAAATATTGATACTATTCAAGCAAAATTCAAATTTGATGCAAAAAGTCTTTATAATGAAAAAGACATGCATAATGGTTTTATATTAACAACAGATCGTTTTGGAACTAATAGAGAATTTAATTTATTAAGTGTGTCTTCTTCAATTATTGAAATATCTAAGAATGTAAATATTAACAGCTTTGATTTCTCACTAGGTACAATAAAAAAAGCTTCTAAAAAATCAGCTCCTCCATTAGGTGTTTGCATAATATAACGGTCACCATTATGTAATTAAGTTGTAACCATTTTAATCTAAACTTTCATTATGAAAAAATTAAGAGAGATTATATGTTAGATAAAACATGGTTACACATAATAGCAAATATTGACTTTGCATTTCAACCAATAGTTGATATAAATAGCGGTAAAACGGTTGCTTACGAGGCACTTCTTAGAAATTACAAAGAGGTGGGATTTGATTCAATTGACAGCTTTTTTGATACAGCTTATGATGAGAAAATTTTACATACGCTGGATATTAAACTAAGAAAAAAAGTTCTCAAGAAAATTATAAATTCAAAACTTTATGAAGAAGGTATTAAAATATTTTATAATTTGGACAATAGAATAATTGAAATGTCCAACTACAAAGAAGGTCAAACCTCAAAAATTTTAGACAAGTTAAATATTGATAAAAGTATTTTAACATTTGAGATATCTGAAAAGCACAAGTTCCGATCTTTTATAGAAGCTCAAACAGTATTTAACCTCTATCAAGAACAAGGCTATCAAATTGCATTAGATGATTTTGGAACGGGTTTTTCTGGACTTAAACTTTTATACTATCTAAACCCAAATCATATAAAAATTGATCGTTTTTTTATAACAGATATTTTCAAAGATAAAAAGAAAAAATTATTTTTAAAAAATATTATAAACATTGCAAAATCAATTAATTCAACTATTATTGCAGAAGGAATTGAAACAAAAGAAGAACTTGCTATGTGTCAAGAAATTGGATGCCACAGTGTGCAAGGGTATTTTATACAAAAACCAACCACAAATATGGAAGAGTTAAAAAAGTATTATCCTATTTCTCGTACTGTTTATCACAACACAGTCAAAAAATCATATTCAATAGAAAGCACCCCTACTTTAGATGGAAATAATGATAGTTTCTCAAAACTTTTAGACAATGTTGTTATTTTTTCTACTACAGATTTAAATGGAACCATTAAAACAGTTAGTAATGCATTTTGCATACTTACTGGATATAAGAAAGAAGAATTAGTAGGTAAAAATCATAACATGATAAAACACCCCAATACTCCAAGTTCTAAAATTATTGATTTATGGAAAAGTCTTGAAGGCAATAATATTTGGAGAGGTGAAATACAAAATAAGAACAAAAAAGATGAAGATTTTTGGGTTGGTTCTACCATTAGTCCAGATTACGATAAAGAAGGAAATAAAACTGGCTATATCTCAATCATGCAAGATATTACTGAAAAAAAATATCTTGAGAAAATCATTATTAGAGATAATTTAACTTCATTTTATAACAAAACACACTTTCACAAAATCATCTCCAAAAAACTTGAAGTTGCAAAAAATGCAAACTCAAATATTACTTTAGCTTTGTTAGAAATTGACAATTTTAAAAAATACAATAAAAATTACTCCTATAAAAAAGGCGATTTTATTTTAAAACAAATTGCCAAGAAACTTTCATCCATTATTAAAAATGAGGATTGCCTTTTTAGAATGGGAGGAAAAGAGTTTGCAATTATACTTGAAAATAAAAATAAAAAAAATTCATATAAAATCATAGAAAATATTTTGAATGAAATTAATGATCTTAAAATCAAATATAACTTAAAAGGTGAGAAACTTTGTATCTCGCTAAGTGCTGGAGTTGTATGGCTAAAAGGTAACCAAATTCATGAAAACACAAATATGTTAATTAGTGCTGACATATCCCTTTGTCAGGCTAAAAACAGAGGTTACAATCAAATTGAGATATCAACTTTTGCCTATGAAAGTACCCTTTTATAAACTCTTCAAGGTTGTAATCAAGTTGTAACCATTTTTGTTTATACTATTGAGATATTTAAACAAAGGTAAAAGCAATTGAAAATAAAACAACAATCAAAAGTCGCTTTTGAATCAAAAAACAAAACTACTCAAGTAAAAGAAGATGTGATTAAATACATGTTAATTGCAGCTTCGACTATTTCTGTTTTGACTACATTTGGTATTTTATTCTCTATTTTATTTGAAGCGATAGAATTTTTTAAGTTAAAGAGTTTTATTTACTTTTTAACAGGAACAGAATGGTCTCCTGGAGTTGAAAATAGCAAGTTTGGAGCTGTACCAATTTTTGCAGGTACCTTTATTATTACAATAATAGCAATGTTTGTAGCACTTCCTATTGGAATATTCAGTGCGGTTTATATGAGCGAGTATGCATCATCATCAGTTAGAAGTAAAGTAAAACCACTTTTAGAAATACTTGCTGGAATCCCTACAGTTGTTTATGGATTTTTTGCAGCCATAACGGTTGCACCATTGATTGTAAAAGTATGCGAATTTATAGGTTTAGAAGCTTCTTTTAATTCAGCTTTAGCAAGTGGTATTGTAATGGGGATTATGATTATTCCTGTTATTTCCTCGCTAAGTGATGATGTAATTAGCAGTGTTCCAGATTCCTTACGAAAAGGTTCACTAGCACTTGGTCTTACTATGGCTGAAACTATTAAATCTGTTGTATTACCAGCAGCATCTCCTGGAATAATTGCAGCATGTTTACTTGGTGTGTCAAAAGCATTAGGGGAGACTATGATTGTTGTAATGGCAGCTGGGTTACGACCAAATTTAACTTTTAATATCTTAGAAGATATGACAACTGTTACTGTGCGTATTGTAGATGCACTTGTAGGTGATCAGGCGTTTAACTCTCCTGCGACTCTTTCTGCATTTGCACTGGGACTTGCTTTATTTGTAGTAACACTTATATTGAATATTATTTCAGTATATTTTATTAGAAAATTTAAAGAAAAATATAAAGTGAACAGTCTATGAAAAATAAAAATAATCCATTTTATGACCCATCTTTAAAGAAGAGACATGCAAGTGCAAAAAGGTTTAAATTTTTTGCTATATCTTCACTTGTAATTGCCATTTCTTTTTTGGTTTTCTTTATTTCTGATATGTTGCAAAAAGGTTTGCCTGCATTACAACAATCATATATACAAGTAGAGATTTCATACAATCAAAAATCAATTGATTCTCCAAGAAGTGCTATTGATAGAAGTTTAAGAAGAGTTGTAAGTCGTGCAGAAATTAGACAAATACCCAGAAAAATTGAAAATAATCCACAACTCATGAATACAACAAAGTTTGAATGGATACTAGCAGATGATCAAGTGGATCAATATGTTAAGGGAAACTATTACAAATTAAAAAATAAAGATAAAAAGAAAATAGATGAGCTTAAAAAGCAAGGAAGAGTTGAACTTAAATTTAATTCAATATTTTTTACAAATGGAGATTCTAAAATTCCAGAGTTTGCAGGTATAAAATCAGCACTAATTGGTTCTATTTTGACACTACTTGTAACCATTATGGTCTCCTTTCCAATTGGAGTAATGACAGCTATATATCTTGAAGAATTTGCACAAGATAATAAGTTTACTCAAATGATTGAAGTAAATATTAATAACCTTGCAGCTATTCCATCAATTTTATTTGGACTTTTAGGTCTTGCTATTTTTATTAATCTTTTTGGACTTCCACGTTCATCTGCACTTGTTGGTGGATTAACCTTGGCCTTAATGACTTTGCCTATTATAATTGTAACCGCACGTGCTGCATTAAGAAGTGTCCCAGATTCAATCAGACAAGCAGGTTATGGTTTGGGTTTGACAAAAATTCAAGTAGTTCGTGATCATGTATTGCCACTTGCTTTCCCTGGAATTATGACAGGTACTATTATTGGCCTTGCTCAAGCTATGGGAGAGACTGCACCACTTATTATTGTAGGAATGATTGCATTTATTCCAGACAGCCCAACAAGTATAACTGAAGCAGCCACAGTAATGCCCGCGCAAATTTTCACATGGGCAGGAATGCCAGAACGTGCTTATATAGAAAAAACAGCAATGGGAATATTAACGCTACTTACAGTACTAATTTCATTGAATACAATTGCAGTATATCTACGAAAAAAATTCGAAACAAAATGGTAAAGAATAGGATAGAAATGAAAACAAAAATTGATGTACAAAATTTAAATCTTTGGTATGGAAAAAATCATGCCTTACATGGTATTAACCTTGATATTTACAAAAATAAAATTACAGCTTTAATTGGACCATCTGGATGTGGTAAATCGACTTTTTTAAGATGTATTAATAGAATGAATGACTTGATAAACAACGTTAATATTAAAGGTCAGATTATAATAGATGAAAAAAATATTTATGATAAAGATGTTGATGAAGTGAGCGTTAGAAAAAGAATTGGGATGGTATTTCAACAACCAAATCCCTTTCCAAAATCCATATATGAGAATATTGCATACGCTCCAATCAAACACGGTATTGTAAAAAAAGGAAAAAGCTGTGATGAGTTGGTTGAAAAATCACTAATCAGCGCTGGTTTATGGGATGAAGTAAAAGATAAATTGCAAGAACCGGGAACTTCTCTTTCAGGAGGTCAACAACAACGACTCTGTATTGCTAGAACCATTGCCGTTGAACCTGATGTAATTTTAATGGATGAACCAACATCAGCACTAGATCCTATATCAACTGAAAAAATAGAAGCATTAATGTTAGAACTTAAAAAGAAATACACTATTGTAATAGTAACTCATAACATGCAACAAGCCGCACGTGTTGCAGATTATACTGCTTTTTTTCACATGGGTGATTTAATTGAATATGATGAGACAGAAACTATATTTGTAAATCCAAAGCAGAAAAAAACAGAAGATTATATAACAGGGAGGTTTGGGTAATGTTAAAGAATTTTGAGGCCATGATAGAGCAAATACAAAATGATATTTATACAATGGGAAATAAAGTTGTGCTGGCAAATGAAAAATCACTAGAAGCAATTAAAAGTTCCGATATTGAACTTTTTAAAAAGTCAAAGAGTGAATTAAATAATCTCGCTTATGCATCTGATAAAATTGATAACTTGATACTTAAGACATTAGCACTTCATCAACCAGAAGCAAAAGATTTACGTTCAATGGTGTCGTATTTGAAAATAACAAATGAGATTGTAAGAGCAGGCACAAATACAAAGAATTTTATCAAACATTTTTCAAGATCTCTACACAGTGAAATTGATTTTGAAAATATATTAGAGTTTTCAATTCCTTTACAAAATGCGTCAATTCTAGCAATTAAAACTGCAATACAAATCGTAAAAATGGATGATACTCAACTAATTGAGGAGAGTTTTCAAAAGGTGTTAGTTGAAGAAAGTAAAACGGATGATTTATATGCCATGATTGAAAAAAATTTATTAAAAAAACTCTCAAAAGAAGTGGAACTTTCCAAAGATTACCTTGATATTTTGAGCAGTTTAAGACGATTAGAAAAAGTTGCAGATAGAGCTGCTAGTATCGCAAATTTACTGGTTTTTGCACAAGTTGGTGGTGAGTTACATCAAGCATAATATGATATAATGCCAACATGAAAAGAAGTTTTGCAAAAATAAGAAAATATTTAAGAAGTAACTTTGAGTTACTAATAGCCGCTGGTTTGTTTGTATCTGTATTGGTGTTACAATTGGAATTCCATAAAACAATAATACTTATGCTTGAATTTGTTGTGATAATGGAAGTTATGAAAATGATTTCTGACTTCATTAAAAAAGAAAAATTACGATTAAGATTTATTATTGATATCTTTATCATTTTTTTAATCAGAGATGTAATCATACAGTCTTCGTATGCAAAAAAAAATTATGATGATATTTTATTTTTATTGTTTGTGATTTTTGTATTTTTTATATTTAGAATATTAACTATTAAATTTAGTCCTGGGGTTATTAAAATCTCTAAAGATACAGTTATTGAGTATGAAGATGAAATAAACAACAAACCTATAACTGAAGAAATAATAAAAGAAAATAATGAAAACAAAAAAACTGATTCTTCTAGTTGAAGATGAAGAAGACATCTTAGAGTTACTAGAATACACTTTACAAAAAGCAGGACATGACACCATTGGGTGTTTGAATGTTAGTCCTGCTATCATTGATATGCTTGATGAAGAGGATATAGATTTAATTCTCATGGATAGAAATCTTCCAGGAAGTGATGGCACTAGCTTTATTGAAAAGATTAAAGCTAAGGGGTATAATATTCCTGTTATTTATGTAACTGCTAAAGACAAAGATGAAGATATTTTGGAAGGTTTTGACTCATATGCAGATGACTACATTACAAAACCTTTTAATCTCAAAGAGTTATGTGCAAGAGTTAATGCTGTTATTAAGAGAAGTTCTAAAACCGTTGAAATATTAAAAGCTAAAGATATTTTATACAAAACATCCAATAAGAAATTTTATATTAATGAAGAAGAAATTGAGTTAACACACTTAGAACATGACTTACTTCTAGAATTTATAAAAAATAAAGATATCTTATTAAGCAGAGAACATCTGTTAGAAACGGTATGGCAAGATTCTTACGACAAAAAACTTAAAACAGTCAATGTGGCCATTAAAAGGTTAAAAACAAAAATCGATCCTGATTCGAAAAAAGAATATATAAAATCTGTACGTGGTGAAGGGTACATGTTTTGTTAAAAATACATCAACACTTTTTTAGAAGTTTTATTTTTATTTTCTTTGCTATTTTATTAGGCACGGGTATTAGTTCGTATTTTTGGATAAAAAGCATTTATATAGAACAAATAGAAAAAAACTTATCTCAAAGTATTGATGCACTTAGTATTTCTTTACAAAATTTAGACAATATATCGCACGTTACAAAAGAAATTAAAAAAGCCACAGGCTTAAGAGTGACTATTATTGATCAAAATGGAAAAGTGCTTGAAGATAGTGATAAAAACAAACAGCTTATGGAAAACCATAAAAACAGAGTTGAAATAATACATGCAAAATTTGGGAAAATGGGTAAAAGTATACGATTTTCAGATACCCTTAAAAAAGACCTTTTATATATCGCCAAAAAAGTAATTATAAATCAACAAACAGTTTACATAAGAATGTCAGATTATATTGATTTATTACAAGATAAGTTTTTAAAACTTTCCTTTCAAATTACTGCAATATTTGCATTTTTTTTCATAATTGCTTTATTCATTAGTTATAAAATAAGTAAAAAAATCGAACAAGAAACAGACGAAATAGCAGCTTACTTAAAAAATATAATAAAGAAAAACTATAAAGCAGCTATTCCTTCAAATTATACACAGGAATTTTTTGATATTACAACATCATTAAATGAAGTATCACAAACTCTTCTTAAAAGAGAAAAACAAAAAGAGAAACATACAGCAAAGTTAAAATTAGCCAACAGACAAAAAGATGAAATAATATCAGCAATTTCACATGAATTTAAAAACCCAATTGCCATTATCTCTGGATACAGTGAAACTATTTTAAATGATGAAGACCTTCCCTCCTCAATGAAAGAGAAATTTCTACAAAAAATCTATAGCAACAGCAACAAAATGTCTCAAATAATTGATAGGTTACGCCTTACTATTAAACTTGAAGAAGGTAAACATGAAAGTATTTACAAAAAATGTTCTCTTCTTAAAATCACTCAAGAATTGATATCAGATTTAAAATCTAAATATAAAGACAGAGATATATCTATCCAAGGTAAGGACAAAGAACTCAGTATTGACGAAACGCTTTTTACTATTGCACTTGGGAACCTAATTGAGAATGCTCTTAAATACTCAGAAGATGAAGTTATTATTAAAATAGATGAAAACAGTATAAAAGTAGTAGACAAAGGTATTGGAATAAGCCAGAAAGAGATTGACAAAATCACAAGTAAGTTTTACAGAGTTTCAAAAAACGATTGGAACAACTCTTTAGGCTTGGGACTTTTTATTGTGCATAGCATATTATCATTGCATAAATTTAAGCTTCAAATACAAAGTGATTTAGAAATTGGTTCCTCTTTTATTATTAAATATTAAACTAAACTTAAATTAATCAAGTTTTAATTAATTTGTGCTTAAATTTAGCTACTCTTAAGTTTTATTCTACTAATATTCGACCTCATTAATTAAATCGGAGAAGATAGATGAAATTTACTCAAATGGCGAAAGCTGTAGACATCCAAAGAGATTGGATTATTATAGACGCAACTGATAAAGTGTTCGGAAGAATCATTACTGAAGTAGCTACTATTTTAAGAGGGAAAAACAAACCTTGTTTTACTCCACACGTAGACTGTGGAGATAATGTAGTTATCATTAATGCTGATAAAGTTAGATTCAGTGGTAATAAATTGGCAACAAAAAATTACTTTACACACTCTGGATATTTTGGTAGTACTAAAACTCACAAAATGTCAGATATGTTAGAAAACAACCCTGAAAAGCTTTTCAAATTAGCGACAAGAGGTATGCTTCCAAAAACAACACTTGGTAAAGCAATGTTAAAAAAATTAAAAGTATACGCAGGTGCTGATCACCCTCACACTGCTCAAATTAAAGGTTAGAATTCATGGCAAAAGTATATGCAACTGGTAGAAGAAAAACAGCTGTAGCTAAAGTATGGCTAGAGAATGGTACTGGAGAAATCACTATAAATGGTGTTTCTGTTGACGCATGGCTTGGTGGTTTAGAAGCTATCAAGAAAAGAGTTATGCAACCATTAGAAGTATCTAAACAAGCAACTTCAGTTAATGTTGTTGTTCAAACATTAGGTGGTGGTTATTCTGCACAAGCTGATGCAGTTAGACATGGTATCTCTAGAGCTTTAGTTGCTTATGATGAGCAATTCAGAGCAATCTTAAAACCTCATGGTTTATTAACAAGAGATGCAAGATCTGTTGAAAGAAAGAAATACGGTAGAAAAAAAGCAAGAAAGTCTGTTCAGTTCTCAAAAAGATAATTGGCATTTTCGGAAGTTTTTTTACTTCAAAAAGGAGCAACATTTGTTGCTCCTTTTTTTATGCACTTTTTTATAAAAAAACACTACAATATATTATGATTCATTTTATTAAAAAAACACTATTTTTATTAATTACCTATATTTTATTTCAAACACAATTAACAGCAAGTACACTTAATCTAGCAATGACCTCAAGCCCCAGCAGACTTAATCCCATTTTGTCAAATGATAGTGCCAGTAGCGAAATCTCTCAATGGTTATTTAATGGCCTCTTTAAATACGATAAAAACGGGAAAATTGTGAATGATTTAGCATCTGGTTATAAATTTCATTCTAAAACTAAACTTGTAATAAAACTAAGAAAAGATGTTTTTTGGCATGATGGTGAGAAATTCACTTCAAAAGATGTTCTATTTACATATAACTCAATTATCAATCCCAAGATATTTGTTTCATTTATTTCTAATTATCAAAAAGTTAAATCAGTAAGAGCAATTGATGATTACACACTTGAAGTTATTTATTCAAAGCCATATTTTAAAGCCTTAGAAGTTTGGCTAGTAGGTATTCTTCCACATCATATTTATAAAGATGAGAAGGATATGATGACCAGTAAATTTAATAAAACTCCAATAGGAACAGGGTCATATAAGTTATCATCATTTAAAACAGGCAAAGACATAAAACTTGTTGCAAATGAAAATTACTTTGAGGGAAAACCAAAGATTAATGAAATACACTACTCTCTTATTCTTGATCCATCAACATCTTTTTTAATGTTAAAAAAAAATAAGTTAGATATTGGAAGTTTAACCGCTTTACAAATAGACAGGCAAATAAACGCACAATTTAAAAAGGATTACCAAATTATAGAACAACCAAGTAAAGGATACAATTATTTGGGATTTAATCTTAGACTTAAAAAGTTTCAAGACATTAAAGTCAGACGTGCGCTCTCCCTTGCAATCAATCGCCAAGAGCTCATCGATATTTTATATTTTGGACATGCAAAGATTTGTCATGGCCCTTTTTTAAGAGGAGGTTTTGCCTTTAATAAAAATGTACTCTCACCTAAACAAGATATCAATAAAGCATTAAAACTTTTAAAAGATGCAGGTTATGATGAAAATAATCCACTTGAATTTGAAGTAGTAACCAGTACAGGAAGTCAAACAGGTATAAATACGGTACAAATATTACAACATCAACTTAAAAAGGTCAATGTCAACCTTAAAATAGCAGTTATGGAATGGCAGGCTTTTCTAAATACCAAAGTACTTGCAAGAAACTTTGATGCAGTAGTATTAGGTTGGAATTTAGCACTAATGCCTGATGCTTACTCTATATGGCACAGTAAAAGTGATAAAAAGGGTGGTTTTAATTTTATTGGATATAAAAATAATACAGTTGACAAACTCATTGAAAAAGGAGCCCTTACTGTTGACAAAGAAAAATTAGGTATAATATATAAACAACTATTCAAACTTATAAGCGAAGACGTTCCTTATCTTTTTTTAATCGTACCTAATACTGTACAAGCAGTTAACGGTGATATAAAAAATATTAAACCTGCATTTACAGGAATAATGCACAATCAAAAAATTGGATAAAACCATAAAATATAAATAATACAAGGATATATTTGAAAGAAAATATTATACTATTTGATTTAGACGGAACACTCATAGATTCAACAGATGCAATCGTATCTACGTTTTACCACTCATTTGAACAAATGAATTTTGAATTTAATGGAACAGATGAAGATATAAAATCACTCATAGGACATCCACTTGAAATCATGTATCAAGATCTTGGAGTAGATGTAGAAGTTGTTTGGGATTTTGTAGATGCATATAAAGAGAGATACCGAACTATATCAAGAGAACAAACTTTTTTACTAGAAGATACAAAAGAAGCATTAGAGTTGGCAAAAACATTTGCTAGGCTCTCAATTGTGACAACAAAAACAGGACATCTTACGATTCCGCTATTGGAACATCTGGGTATCATGGAATACTTTGAATTTGTAACAGGACGAGAAAATGTTGAACATCCAAAACCACATCCTGAACCTATTTTAAAAACGTTAGATTTAATGAACATTGAAAAAACATCAAATGTTTGGATGGTAGGAGATACTCACTTAGATTTAATAGCTGCAAGTTCAGCTGGGGTTAATTCTGTTGCTGTTTTATGTGGGTATGGACAAGAAGAAGAATTAAAAGAATTTACCTCATTTATCTCAAATAACCCACTTGAAGCTGTTCAACTTATACATGAGTATAAGATATAATCTAACTCTTTTAATTAACCCATTTTTAACTTTTGTATTATACATGTACAAATTGTACATATATAATACAAAATAGCAACAACAAAGTCACAAATGTATATAAACTACTCATTTTTCGGTAAATATTTTTTACCATGAATTCCAATTCGTGTCATAAGTAAGCAATAATTTATTCTTAAATTTACAAATTAGTTTATTTTATAGATTTATAAGTTAGCTTTCAATATCATCTAGCACAATATTACATTAAGAGGAATATTCATGTCAAAAATATTAAGTACGATGGACGGAAACGAAGCAGCTGCACATGTATCATATGCATTTACAGAGGTTGCGGGTGTTTATCCAATTACACCATCTTCTCAAATGGGTGACAACACTGAAAAGTGGGCTGCTCAAGGAAAATTAAACTTATTTGGAACTACTCCAAAGGTTATTGAAATGCAATCAGAAGCTGGAGCTGCTGGTACTGTTCACGGTTCTTTACAAGCTGGAGCATTAACAACAAC
>ENA-ORXI01002441-ORXI01002441.1-sediment-metagenome-genome-assembly--contig:-NODE-2441-length-13319-cov-4.086090_pt1 | contig 13319 bp, 12 predicted proteins | sample MGYA00237861_ERZ511468 | MGnify/ENA primary metagenome ERZ511468 (study PRJEB26299, sample SAMN06266213) | sediment metagenome | isolation source: Hudson Canyon methane seep mesocosm | place... | reverse complement strand
TGATGATAATGTATAAAAAAGATAAAAAAGATAAAAAAGAATAGTGTTTACAAGCAAAATAAATAGTAACTCTACGGGGCTAATCTCAGAAGGAAAGCTTGAAAATTCACCTCCGATCATACCCGTGTTCAGTATCTGAAAAAAAGATAGCCATAAGCATACCAATATTAGACTAAGGTAGGAAAGCTGAGCCATCAATTAATCACCCAGATAGTAGCATTAGGTAAATTACTATTATAAATACCTATATCTTGCCCATTATGTAGTATCTCTTTTACCAAGATTGTGTAGTAGAGATTCAGCACACCGTAGGGCAGAAAATTAAAGACTACAATTAAATTAACTTTCATGATTACCACTTATTTTCATACCAGAAAAAACATTCCACAACAGCATGCAATTAAAACGATCTTTAATTCAACCATTACTGATAAATTAAAAAAACCGTGCCCATTTTTAATTATAATCGCGACCGCTAGCTAAAAAATCGCTGAACACTACGCCTACATATTAAACTTTAATTTAAACCGTTTTATTATCATTATAATGATACACATAATTATTTTAGGGGAAGGAAAACCAGATGTTTTAGCTAGTTCAATAGATCAACATGTGAATAAAAGTGAAAAAATATTTTATTTATCTCCGAAGGGAAAATTATTTAATCAGAAAACTGCAAAATCTCTTTCAAAAGAGCATTGCGTAAATTTAATTTGTGGTCATTTTGAAGGAGTAGATCAACGTCTTTTGGAAACTAGAAATATTGAAGAAATTAGTATTGGAGATTATATTTTATCTGGTGGTGAAACTGCAGCATTCGTAATTGTAGATAGTATTTTAAGATTAATTCCTGGAATATTAGGAAACGAAGAATCTGTACATGAAGAGAGTTTTGAAAATGGATTATTAGAATATCCGCAATATACAAAGCCTCAATTATGGGAAGAAAAAAATGTTCCAGAAGTTCTTTTATCAGGAGATCATAGTAAAATTAAAGACTGGCGTTTATCTCAATCTGAGGCTATAACACGCCACCGAAGACCAGATTTATGGCAAAAATATAAAAAGGATTAATTTGATAGCGCATAACATGAAAACAATTGAAGAAATAAACCAATCTAACGTTAAAAAAATTCTAGCTGAGAAAAAAATACCAGAATTTTTTCCAGGAGATATTATTAAAGTTGGTGTTAGAATTACTGAGGGAAAAAGAGATAGAATTCAATATTTTGAAGGTGTCTGTATTGCTAAAAAAAATAGAGATATAAATTCTTCTTTTACGGTTAGAAAAATTTCATTTGGAGAAGGTGTTGAGAGAACTTTTGCATTATATAGTTCAATAATTGATTCTATAAAAGTCATAAGATCTGGAAAAGTAAGAAGAGCAAAGTTATATTATTTGAGAGATAGAACAGGTAAGTCTGCAAGAATAGCAGAAAAAATTAAGAAAAAAATTGGAATTGATATAGTTGAAACTAAAACAGAAGTATTGCAAGCAGATGTTATTGAGAATAAAACTGAAGAAAAAGATTTGCCAAAAGAAACTAAGGTAGAAACTAAAAAAGAAGTTAAATCAGAAACTAAAAAAGAAAGTTCTGAAGAAAAAAAATAATTTTTTTCTAAATGCCCCAAACACTTTACGATAAAATTTGGAATGAACATCTAGTTCATAAACAAGAAGATGGTACTTCATTGTTATTTGTTGATAGACATTTGATACACGAGGTAACTAGTCCGCAGGCTTTTGAAGGTTTAAGAAATTCTAATAGAAAAGTAAGACAGCCAAAACTAACACTTGCAGTTGCCGATCATAATGTTCCAACTACTGATAGATCTAAAGGTATTGATGATGAAGATTCAAAAATACAAGTAGATACCTTAGAAAAAAACTGTAAGGAGTTTGGAATAGAATTATTTGGAATGAATGATAAAAGACAAGGAATTGTTCATATTATTGGTCCAGAACAAGGCTTTACACAGCCCGGAACAGTTATTGTTTGTGGTGATAGTCATACTGCAACACACGGTGCTTTCGGTGCTTTAGCTTTTGGTATTGGTACTTCTGAAGTAGAGCATGTTTTAGCTTCTCAAACATTAGTTCAAAAAAAAGCAAAAAATTTTAGAATAAATGTAAATGGTAAACTTTCAGTAGGTGTAACTTCAAAAGATGTTATTTTACAAATAATTGGAAAAATTGGAACTGCAGGTGGAACAGGACATGTTGTTGAATATGCAGGAAGTTTAATTTCATCTTTAAGTGTTGAACAAAGAATGACTATTTGCAATATGACCATAGAAGGGGGAGCTCGTGCAGGTCTTATAGAACCAGATAAGAAAATATTTGATTATTTAAAAAACAAACCTAAGTCACCTAAAAATAAAAATTGGGATCAGGCAATAGAATATTGGAAAAGTTTAAAAACAGATTCAGATGCAAAATTTGATAAAGAAATTAATTTAATTGGAGAAGAAATTAGCCCAATGGTTACATGGGGAACGTCTCCTCAAGATGTGGTGACAATTGATGGAAAAGTTCCAAATCCAAATAATGAAAAAGATACTGATAAAAAAAATTCTATTGAAAGATCATTAAAATATATGGGTTTAAAACCTGATACTTTAGTAAAAGATATAAAAATAGATAAAGTTTTTATTGGCAGCTGTACGAATGGAAGGATAGAAGATTTAAGAGAGGCTGCAAAAATATTAAAAGATAAGAAGAAAGCAGAGCACGTTCATGCAATGGTTGTTCCTGGATCTGGTTTAGTGAAAGAGCAAGCTGAACAAGAAGGTTTAGATAAAATTTTTATAAATTCTGGATTTGAATGGAGAGAACCAGGTTGTTCGATGTGTTTAGCTATGAATGCTGATAAATTGCAACCTCAAGAAAGATGTGCATCAACATCAAATAGAAATTTTGAAGGCAGACAAGGTAGAGGTGGCAGAACTCACTTAGTTAGTCCAGGCATGGCTGCTGCTGCAGCAATTTCTGGAAATCTTGCAGATGTAAGAAAGTACCAAAATTAAATGCAAAAATTTAACTCACTTAAAAGTATTCCCGCATATTTACCAATTGTAAATATTGATACAGATATGATTATTCCTAAGCAATTTTTAAAAACAATTAAAAGAACTGGACTTGGAAAAAATTTATTTTTTGAAATGAGATATGACGACAATGGAAGCGAGATAAAAGATTTTACACTTAATCAGCTGCCATATAGCAAATCGAAAATATTAATATCCGGAAAAAATTTTGGTTGTGGATCTTCAAGAGAGCATGCTCCTTGGGCTTTGCTAGATTTTGGGATTACTTGTGTAATAAGCTCAAGTTATGCAGATATTTTTTATAACAATTGTTTTAAAAATGGTATTTTGCCAATTATATTAGGGGAAGAAAAAATTAAAGAACTTTCAGAATATTCGAAAAGACAAGAAGAAATAGAAATTGATTTAAAAGAAGAAAAAATTGTTTTTGGAAATAATGAAATTAAATTTGAAATTGATGCATTTAAGAAAAAATGTTTATTAGAAGGACTTGATGATATTGCTCTATCTTTAGAAAAATCTGAAAAGATTTCTTCTTTTGAAACAGAATTAAAAAATAAAAAACCATGGATATTTAGTGATTAAAGTTAAAAAAAGAAAAATATTACTTTTGCCAGGAGATGGCATTGGTCCAGAAGTTGTTGGAGAAGTAAAAAAAATTATTCAATGGTTTAATTCAAATAAATCTTTGGATTTTGAGATAGACCAAGATTTAGCTGGTGGTGCTTCATACGATAAACATGGAACACCAATTACTGATGAAGTTTTTTATAAAGCTTTAGAGAGTGAAGTTATTATATTAGGTGCAGTAGGTGGACCCAAATGGGATAATCTTGAATTTGAAAAAAAACCTGAGAGAGCGTTATTAAAATTAAGAAAAGAATTAAAATTATTTGCTAATTTAAGACCAGCAATATGTTTTAAACAGTTGGTAGATGCATCGACACTTAAACCCGAGATAGTTTCTGGCTTAGATATTATGATTGTAAGAGAGCTTACAGGGGGGATTTATTTTGGCGAACCTAGAGGCATTAAGCCGATAGATAATGGAGAAAGAAAAGGAATTAATACGCACATTTATACAAGTAGCGAAATTGTAAGAGTTGCGAAAGTTGCTTTTGATTTAGCAAAAAAAAGATCAAATAAAGTTACTTCTTGTGAAAAATCAAACGTAATGGAAGCTGGTCAACTTTGGAAAGAAGAAGTTCAAGCATTACATGATAAAGAATATAAAGATGTTGAATTAAATCATATGCTTGCTGACAACTGCGCAATGCAATTGTTGAGAAACCCAAAGCAATTTGATGTAATTGTAACTGATAATTTATTTGGTGATATGTTGTCTGATGAAGCTTCTATGTTAACTGGTTCATTGGGTCTTTTGCCCTCAGCTTCTCTTGGTGCAAAAAATAAAGATGGTGAAATGAGAGCTATGTATGAACCTATACATGGAGCCGCTCCTGACATAGCAGGAAAGGGAATTGCTAATCCAATAGCTGCAATTTTAAGTTTCGCAATGGCACTAAAATATTCATTAAATTTAGATAAAGAAGCAGACAATTTAGAAAAAGCTGTTCAAGAAGTATTAGATGAAGGATTTAGAACTAAGGATATTCTTTCTAAAGGAATGAAAGAAGTATCAACCACTGAAATGGGTGCTGCTATAATTTCAAAATTGAAATAATTATTTAATTAAACTAAAGTACGCGGATGCCAACTTATATTGCTCCCGTTGAAGATATGATGTTTCTTTTCGAAAAGTTAAGAAACAATAAAAATTATAATGAAATAAAAAAGTATGAAGAAGTTACTCCTGAACTAGTAAAAAATATTTTAGAAGAAGCTGCAAAAATTAATCAAAATATTATTCTTCCCTTAGCAAAAGTTGGAGATGAAAACCCAGCCGTTTTAGAAAATGGAATTGTAATAACTCCACCGGGATATAAAGAAGCTTATAAAAAATTTATTGAAGATGGATGGACATCTTTGTCTTGTGATCCAAAATACGGTGGGCAAGGAATGCCTAAAACAGTCAGTGCCTTTTTTGATGAAATGTTATCTTCAGCAAGTCTTTCATTTAAACTTTATAGCGAATTAAGCATAGGTGCTTATAATTGTATTTCTCATCATGCATCAGATTCTATAAAAAATAAATTCTTACCAAAAATGGTTGAAGGAAAATGGAGTGGCACAATGTGTTTAACAGAACCAGTATGTGGAACAGATTTAGGATTATTAAAAACAAAAGCTGTAGAACAATCAGATGGTACATTTAAGTTAACTGGACAAAAAATATTTATTACTTCTGGTGATCATGATCTTACAGAAAATATTATTCATTTGGTTATAGCAAGAGCCTCTGACTCACCTAAAGGCACTAAAGGAATAAGTTTATTTCTTGTACCAAAATTTATAGTTAAAGACGATGGCTCGATTGGTCCAAGAAATGGAATATCAACAGGTTCCATTGAAAGTAAAATGGGAATTAAAGGGTCAGCTACTTGTGTATTAAATTTTGATTCTGCTGTTGGGTATATGATAGGTCCAAAAAATAAAGGACTAAGCTCAATGTTTACTATGATGAATTTAGAAAGAATAGTAGTCGGAATTCAAGGATTAGGAATATCTGAAGTTGCTTATCAAAATTCTTTAAATTATGCACAAGAAAGAAAACAAGGAAATGCTAATAATAGCAAACCAAGCGATGCTGCTGATTTTATTATTGAACATGCAGACATCAGAAAATCATTGTTAAATATGAAATCAATTATTGAAGGAGAAAGAGCTCTTTGTTTTTGGTTGTCTCAACAAACAGAAGTAAGTCTTCATCATACTGATGAAAAGATTAGACAAGAGGCATCAGATTTGGTTTCTTTGATAACTCCTGTTGTTAAAGCTTTATTTACAGATATGGGTATGGAAATTACTAGTGATGCAATGCAAATTTATGGAGGATATGGATATACTAAAGATCAAGGGATAGAGCAATTATATAGAGACAATAGAATTACGCCAATTTATGAAGGTACAAATTCCGTTCAAGCAATTGACTTAGTTTTTAGAAAGTTAGTAAATAAAAATGGAGATATAATTGATAAATATATTTCTTTAATTAAAAAAGACATTCTTATAGATGAAGAAAAAACAAAACCATTTGTTAAAAAACTAGATCAAAATATAGAAATTTTATTTAAATTTACCAATTGGATTAAAGAAAAAATGAAAAATTCAAAAGATGATGCAAGTGCTGCTTGTAATGATTATTTGAAAGTTCTTGGCTTAGTAGCCACAGCTCATGCATGGGTTAAAGTTTTAGAAGTTAGTTTTAAGGATTATGAAAATAATAAAAAATTTTATGAAGAAAAAATTCAAACTGCAAATTTTTTCTTTAATAGGGTACTTCCAAGAATAGAGAGTTATTATTTGACAGCAACCAGTGGAAGTAAATATATTATGGATTTTAAATTTAATTAACATGAGCCATTACGATACAAATTTAGATAAGAACGATGCTAATTATGTGCCATTATCTCCGCTGTCTTTTTTAGAAAGAACAAAGGATATTTATCCAAATTATGAAGCTATAGTTTATGAAAGTAGGTCATATACTTGGGCTGAGGTTTATAAAAGATGTGTAAAATTTGCCAGCGCTCTTGATAATATTGGAATAAAAACTGGAGACACTGTTTCTATAATGGCATTTAATACACCTGAAATATTTGAGGCGCATTATTCAATACCTATGGTAGGTGCAGTAATTAATGCGATTAACACAAGATTAGATCCAAAAACAATTAGTTATATTTTAAATCATAGTGATGCAAAAGTTTTAATAGTTGATAGACAATTTCATAAAGTTATCACTCAAGCTTTAGAAAATGTGAAAACGCAAATAACTATAATTGATATAGATGATAAAGATGTAAATCTTACACGTTCAAAAAAAATTGGCGAATATGAGTATGAGCAATTCTTAAATACAGGAAATGAAAATTATAAATGGAAAAAACCAAAAGATGAATGGCAAGCTATTTCTTTAGGCTATACTTCAGGAACAACAGGAAATCCTAAAGGTGTTGTTTATCATCATCGAGGAGCATATTTAATGGCAACCGGAAGTGCAACTGCTTGGAATATGCCCAATAAATTAAACTTTTTATATACAGTTCCAATGTTTCATTGCAATGGATGGTGCTATCCATGGACACTATCAATGTTGCACGGACGAGTAATTTGTTTAAGAAATATTGATGTAAAAAAAATCTTTGAGTTGATTGAAAAATATGATGTTACTCATTTTGGTGGAGCGCCAATTGTTTTAAATATGTTGGCTAATGCACCTAAAGAACATCAAAAAAAATTAAAAAGAAAAATTCAAGTACTGACTGCAGGAGCACCTCCTCCAAGTATTATATTTGAGAAAATGCAAAATTTAGGTTTTGATGTAATGCATGTTTATGGATTGACCGAAACTTATGGACATATGTTGCAGTGCGCGTGGAATAATGAATGGGATAATTTAGATCAAGATAAACAAAATGAGATTAAAGCAAGACAAGGAGTTATATATCCAAATACCGAAGCTGCTGTTGTTATGGATCCAGAGACAATGAAACCTGTTCCACAGGATGGGAAAACTATGGGTGAAATAATGATAAGAGGAAATATTGTAATGAAGGGCTATTATAAAGATAAAGAAGCAACAGAAAAATCAATGAAAGGTGGATGGTTTCATTCAGGTGATTTAGCCGTAACTTATCCAAATGGATATATTAAAATTCAAGATAGATCCAAAGATATTATTATTTCTGGTGGAGAAAATATATCATCAATTGAAATTGAAAATACGATAGCTAAACATCCAGCAGTTTCATTAGCAGCTGTTGTAGCTAAACCCGATGAAAAATGGGGAGAAACTCCATGCGCATTTGTAGAGTTGATTGACGGGAAAAAAGCAACAGAAGAAATTAATGAATTAGTTAAGAAGAAGGCGATTGAGCTTGAACAGTCATGTATCAATATCCAGCGTGAAAATGCAGAGGAAGTAATTTTTCCTCCGGTTGAAGATAATATACTGGAACACAGTGGCATAGCCGATAAAGGTGGTGCTTAACAATGTCATCAAAAGGGTGTTAATCTTGCCCCGTTAAGTCTGGTGATGTTAATGATGACTCTGTGACCGTCTGTGGGGATATGAATCGCACTGGAAAGACTTGTGTAAGACTGTAATTAGGTAATCTATTCGTCATGTGAAGGTAAAGTTACATCGTCAAGCTATCTTAAGTAGATGCTTGCTCCTTCAAGTACCGGTACAGTGTTGCCACACCAACTTTAGCAGCTCTTGCAGCATCTTCTTTAGATAGCCCTATCTCAATCAACTCAACAGCTTTCTTACAAGCTTTTGTGGTCTTCTCACTTTTAGGTCGCCCTTTATAAACGCCTTTAGCTTTAGCATCCGCTATACCTGCTGCTTGTTTCTCTTTCATTAATTCTACATTCATCTGCTCGACAGAAGCCATAACAGTTAGAAGCATCTTCCCTATAGGGCTGCTGGTATCTACAGTCTGACCACCCATTGAATGAATGACTAAGTTGATGCCGTCTGTATTAAATCGCTCAAGTAGTGATAAAAAGTCCTGAGTGTTTCGGTTCAGGCGTGACATGTCATAGACAATAATCGTATCACCTGACAGCAGCTTCTCTAACAATGAATCTAGTGCTGGCCTGTTCATTGACGTAGCGGAGGCTTGCTCTTCAATTAACTGAGCATCAGGGTAAGATTTCGTAAGTATCTCCGATTGAGCTGATACATTTTGTTCAACGGTACTGGTGCGAGAGTAAATGTACTGCGTCATCTGTTTATCTTCCTGTTAGGCGACTATCAAATATGACCCTAATGATAATTATATCTTTTGCGTCTGTAAAGCTATTTATGATAGGGTTTGCTGTGCGTCTCAGCAGGGCATGCCTTATTGATATGGTTGTGAAGTCACCCTTTTATAAACACAGAGACGACCCTGTGAAACGAATTGGCAAGTATTGGGTAATTATTTGTATGCAGCATGAGATATTCGAGAATTGTAGGAGATATAGAAAAGGGGTAGGGGTAGCTCTGCTTATCACCTTCATCGCAACGTGCTGAGATATTCTAAATCACCTCACTTGAAAGTATTCATGAAGGTATAGGGTAAAAAAAAAATAATTTTCAATTAAGCTGGAACTTCTCAAATAATTCATCACTTATTAATTATAGTGATTCTTCATTTCTGTTTGTGTTATTAGTGCCTCTTAATCCTTGTCCTAATAGATAGTGCGAACAAACCAGCAAGTACTGGCCCGATAATTGAGAACAGAAGGTTAATATATTCTGATAGATTGCCTTTATTTTTATCTGTTAGAGGGATTCTTTTCTTTTGGAGTGTCATAGTTTGAAGTGAGTAAGCATAGTGTGCCGCAGCCTTCTTCAGTTCGAAACAAGAGACCCTAAGGTATCTATCAAAACCTGAAGATGGTAGGGCGTTTTCTTCTACAAAAGAGTCAGAGATTGGATACGATTCGGAAATTTCTCGTTCATTAACTGCAAATAATAGAGTGCTATGAATTGCTGCTGAAAATATAAACCAACCTAAGACGCGTAAAGGTCGAGTGCCATATTTGCTAATGTAGTTATACCAAGCTAGGACGCTAAATATATGGCGTTTTAAGAAAGGGAATTGCTTTCTTTGAGCGTCCATTTCACCGATAAAGAAATCATTTGCCTTCGCGTAATCTTTGTTTGACTCTAAAAGATATCTAATATTTCTGTATGAGTTTTCTATTAAGGGCTGCTGTTTCTTTTTTGTGTTGTAATCTTTGTTTTTTAGATTTGAGTCCTCATACAACCCATTCCTTTTTAAATCTTTTTGAAACCAGATGTTGTTCACAAGTGTTACTGCTCTTAAATCTGTTTCGCCAAAAATAACCATGCTTAGATCAACGCCAATGAACAACACTTTTTGTGGCGACTCAAATACGAGTCCATTCATTCTAGTTTCGTTATGGAATAAGGTGGTTACAGTAACTCCTTCCTCCTCATGAGGAAGTTTTCTTTTCAACGAGTATATTTGGTCAGTTAGTACTTTTTTTAGATCGTAAACTCTTGAACGTATGTTACTAGTTACCGACTTACAGTGTTTGAGGGGGATGTTTTTTAGTTGTGTGAGAAGCTTCTCGACCTGTATATAAAGCTTACTAGTTTGAGTTGGTGATTTGGAAGTGGCTGTTGCAGTAGAGGTCTGAGCTGACTGGAAGGAATTTACATTTATAACTATGTTTGTACTTGAAAAGAACTTCACTTTATTATCAAAAATACTACCATCAAAAGATGCCTTGCCTCGTACGGTTCCAGACATCGAAAAGTCTTTATAGTAGTGACAACTAGAGGCGCTAAAATCACCATCGACGGTTATGTTTCTTATATTACAATCGCCGCTAAAGGATATCTCTTTATAAATTAGATCCTTTTCGAACGTGCAGCTAGTCAAAGATATATCGTGATTTGCTTTCGCGTTAGAAAAATCCACGCTTTCTTGAAAGGTTATATTTTCAAGTGTAATACGATTAAGTATTGCCCCTTGCGCGTTAATGGGAATAGATACAGGAGGCACACCTCTTTCTAGATGCAATGACTCAGGGAATATAAATCCTCGCCAATCACCGTCACCTGACTTAATAAGTTTGCAGAGTTCTTCTAAGTAGGTTTCAGAGTTGATTCTTAAAAGTGAAGCTGTTGGTGTGTGGAATTGACAATAGCCAGAATCTTCCCGTTCTCGTTTGCAGTAAGTATCATCATTAAATTTGTGTGTACATCTTTTAGCTGGCGTAATATCTGTTTTTTTTTCTGGGGGAAATTTAAATGTATTCATGACGCCCGCCTAGATAAATGATGTAACCTTTTGATTTATTGCTTAATATTACAGGTTTTAATAACTAAAACTAGAGTGATTTAACTGATTATCTATATGACCCTTAGTTTTTAGCGGGTTATTGGTTAACGTATTTATTACCAACGGCTGTAACGTTCTCAATCCTCTGACTTCGCTCTCTCTCCCAATCATCAACAGGGTCTAATTTATCCCAAGCCTCAAATAGCTGCATCTGCTTCTTACTGGACTTAAGCTTGTACCTATCCTGCATATAGAAGTAAGTTCTTGCGATATCACCTCTTATATTAGGAGCAGGTTCAGCTTTACGGGCTTTGAAATCAACCTCAAAATCACAGCTACCATAAGCTCTAGGTTCGCCTTCTAGCATACTAAAAGAATAATTAGACCTATCACCATTAACTTCCCCAATAGCAGGCACAAGGTTATGTAGATCTGCTTCCATAAGCTTAAACTTGGGATTCTTTTTACAGTTCTTCCTGCCTCCATCTTGCCAGCATTGAAGTTGATGACCAAAAGCCCAAGCTGGAACAACGTGCTCCCATTCGACTCTGTTAGCTCTCTTCGGTTGTTTCCGAGGAATGTAATCACAGAATTCTAAGTCAGGTATTAGTTTCTTTTGATGACGAGAGTACTCACAGCCACAGTAGAAGGTTTTTTGGTTATCGCTGTAGATTTCAGCTGCTATCTTTTTCGCTTTTGAGAAGGACTTAGGAGGGCTTGCATAAGCTGCTTGTAAGGTGAGCATGAATATTGTGAGCAGGATTAAAAATTTAGTCATAGGTTAACTTTTTGAGTAAGAAGTGAGATTTGCAGAAAGCAAGTTCATGAAAATATTGTAATGTATGTATATACAGGCATGTGATAATGTACAGTTTTATTATTACTTATATTCAAGGAAAGAGGAATGTTATTTAATATCAATAACTCAAAATGGAAGGCAATACCAATTTTACCATTAGTGAAGGATTGTATCGTATTCTTTGGCTATGGCTTAATAATTGGTCTACTTTATTCCTATTATAAATTCCAACATGCCAGTACTGAGTATTTGTTAGGCTTGGCGCTTGAGCCAATATCTCTTCTAGCTTTCTTATCTATTGCATCAGTAGGCTTTATCCTCGTCAATGTTCGTGCAATTATCCTGAAGAATGACATTGAAGAGATGAAAAGGGACAGGTTTATGCAGATTGTTGCACTACCCATATCAAATGTAGGTCTTTCTGCGGGGGCAATTTGTATAGGTATGAGTGTAGGGCTAGGGTCTGCCTTTAGCATTTTTGAGGCTTTTAAATCTGGGGCTGGAGAGGATTCTACGAGCTTATTCCTAAGTGCGATGATGGTTTTCTTGTTTCTACTGCCAATGATTATCATGCAGAAAGGGCTATTTGCGGTAACTAGGTTTTCCAAGGCTCTTCTAGATATTTGTGGTCTTACTTATGCGGTTGTAGTCGCAGGCTTACTTATTGTAGCTAAAGTATACCTAGCTTTAGGGGTCGCTGTGTTCGTTATTATTGGGATTATAATCTTGAACTATCGTGAGAAGTAAATTGGACAATCCATCTTAGTCTTTATGTGATAGCTCTTGGCGATTAAGTAGCTTAGTTTATGGCGAATATCCTACACGAGTTTAAGAGATCTCTTACATACACTCGCAACCAGATACTTATAATAAGCTCCGCAACTCGCAGAAATGGATTAGCTTATGGATTAGCGTTCTGCTTATGGATGCCTAGTTGCTGCGACACCTGCTTAGTGGTGTGACTGGTCAGGGAGAGAACTGACACCAATCTTATTGAGTTGAGTTTATCAGGTCATACCTAATTCAAATGGCCTCAACTCGAACCTAAGTTACTACGGTTAAGAGAGGGCTTTCACCCTCGTAACACCCCATCTAAATATCACCGACAACCCTTATCCAGACAGTTTTAGTTTTCTTTAAGGTTGCTGGTGTGATGTAAGCATCAGCACTAACCGTTTCAGTCTCATTACCTGAAATAGAAGAAAAGCTTGGTTCTGCGCTTATCGCCCATAATATAGTTCCCCCAGACTTCCCTACGAGCATTGTGGAGAAATGTTTAGATTCCGCGTTTTTATTTCGAGCTGAGAATGAAACTTTAATATTTGATAGACCTCTCGCAAGAAAAGCTTTCTCCTCACCAAATGTAAAGTTATTCAGCTTAACTCCGTTAGATTTTATTACTAAATCCTCCATATCCGCTAAAGAGCTTTCGTAGGTTTTGTCAAAAGCTAATGCGTGGCTAGTGAGTAGTAATCCAGTTAGTAGTAAACATATCTTGTTCATAAAAATATCCTTGTTAGCAATAATCTTAAATCTCAGGCAGGTAA
>ENA-ORXI01002437-ORXI01002437.1-sediment-metagenome-genome-assembly--contig:-NODE-2437-length-13333-cov-60.341129_pt1 | contig 13333 bp, 15 predicted proteins | sample MGYA00237861_ERZ511468 | MGnify/ENA primary metagenome ERZ511468 (study PRJEB26299, sample SAMN06266213) | sediment metagenome | isolation source: Hudson Canyon methane seep mesocosm | place... | reverse complement strand
TCTGAATTTCGAGAGTTTATATATGATGAGAGTAAAGCAAAAACACCTGGGTTGATGTTTTCTTTTTTCTGGTTTTTGGATAATCATACAAAATAATCAACAAGTTTTAAAATTTCTTTGAAATTTTGCGTCTTTTTAAAATCTTTTACGTCTACTGTATATAGAGTTTAAAAAATACTCTAATATAAAGGAGTTAAAATGTCTGCATTATTTGCAATGGTTCTGTTTTCTTTCGTGATGTCAATTAGTCCTGGTCCTGTTAATATGATTATTATTTCATCAGGTTTAAACAATGGTTTTAAAAAAACTGTTTCGTTTGTATCAGGTGCTACAATAGGGTTTACACTGCTATTATGTTTCATAGGGTTTGGATTTATTAAAATCATAGATGTCTTTCCTGATTTATTTCAATATCTGACTATTATAGGATCTTCATTTATCATGTATATTGGATACAAAATTGCCAGCTCACGAGCTGAGGTAGTTGTGGATAAAAGTCTAAAAAAAGCACCGAGGTTTTATGAAGGTTTTTTGCTTCAGTGGCTAAACCCAAAAGCATGGTTGGCTTGTGTCTCTGGAGTCTCTATGTTTTCTACCAGTACGGGTGACTTGTCATTATTTGTGGGAATTTACTTCTTGGTTTGTTATATGTCTTTGTCTTTTTGGGCCATAATCGGAGATAAAATTAATATCTTTTTTAACACACAATTTAAATTAAAAGTATTTAATATTATAATGGGGGGATTGCTAATCATCATTGCTTTGTATTTAGTAATCAATAATATCTAGATATATTAAATAAAACCAATAACTTTTGTTTGATATATAGAAGGACCTATTATGGAATCAACACAAGAGTTATGGAAAATTTATCACAATCAATTATTGGGATTTATCAGCTCGAAAGTAAGTGACAAAGAAACTGCAAAAGATATCCTACATGAAGTATTTATCAAAATACACACCAACTTACAAAATCTCGAAGACCCAATACGTTTACGAAGCTGGATTTATCAAATTACACGTAATACTATCATCGATTATTATAGAAGTAAAAAATCCAATGAAGAGGTTCCTGAGTGGGTTTTAAATGATGAAAAGATGGATGTGGATGAAGAGATACAAGAAGAACTCTCCTTGTGTTTGGGATATCTGATTGCTAAACTACCACAGAAATACAAAACAGCTATACAAATATCCGAAATTGAGGGAAAAACCCAACAGGAATTGGCAGAGTATGAACATATCACACTTTCAGGGGCAAAATCTAGAGTGCAAAGAGGAAGAAATATCTTAAAAGACATGATATTTAATTGCGTAGATTTTGAGTTAAACCAGTCTGAAAAAATAGTTGACTTAAAAATAAAAGATGAGAAAAACTGCAAACTGGTTCAAGATAAAGATATAGGCTTTAATTTATAATCTTAGCTAAGTGAATCATTCGTTACATTTGTACTTTAAGCTTTAATATTAATATTGCTAGACTATCGTAACAATTTAATCAACAATAAACTTTTTTACAAACTGAAATTCAGTGTGAATTGAAATAATATTTTTTTAAAATGAATTTAAAAAATTATACAAGGAATACACGATGGGAAATTTAGAAGTAGGAATGAAGTATTCGTATTGTTATAAAGTACCTGTTGAAAAAACAGTACCTTATTTATATCCTGAAGTTGAAGAACTACAAGTTATGCCAGAAGTGTTTACCTCTGGATTTATGATTGGTATGTTTGAATATGTTTGTGTAAAAGCTTTAGTTCCTTATCTTGATTGGCCCAAAGTTCAAACCGTTGGTGTGGGATTTAACCTAAGCCACGCATCTCCTACTCCTCCCGAGTTTTCTGTAATGGTAGGTGTCGAACTTATCAGTATAGAAAAACATAAACTTATTTTTAAAATTATTGCAGATGATGGCGTTGATGTCATATCCGAAGGTACCCACGAAAGACATATTATAAAAGAAAGGGTTTTTCAAAAAGTGTTAAAGAAAAAAATTGAAACCTACGAGAATCAAAGTAATAAGTTTGGATATTTCTCAATAAACTAAAACTAATATAACTTGATCTATTGTAAACAGAAAATATCAAGTGCCGAAACCAGACGTTACTTTTTTGTTATTATTATTAATTAAACTTCTTATAAGGAGTTAATTATGAAGAAGTTACTTATAAAAAGCTTGATGTTTCTTGCAACATCATTAAGTTTGTTTTCAAATGAAACAATAGTTTTGTCAACAGGTGAATGGGCGCCTTATACATCTGAAAAAGACCCCAAAGGCCAAGTGGCACAAAAAATCGTGACAGAAGCTTTAAAGTTTGAGAATATTGATGTCTCTTATAAATTCTATAAATGGGCAGATGCATATTCTATTGCAAAAGATGTAAAGTCCGATGGAACGATACCCTGGTTTAAAAATAAAAAAAGAGAAAACGATTTTTTATTTTCAAAACAAGCAATTATTCGAACAAAAATGCTGTTTTTTCATCTTAAGGATAAAAGTTTTACTTGGAAAAGCTTTGATGACTTGAAAAAATATAAAATATGTGGTGTTAAGGGATATAGTACAACCAAGCTATTAAATGATAAGGGACTTAGTCTTACTCTTTCACCCAATGCTAAAAATTGTTTTACAAGATTATTATTAAATGAAGTTGATGTAGTTCCCAGTAGTTATTTAGTAGGCTATAACATCATCAATAAATCATTTTCACCAAAAGATGCTGCTAGATTTACAACTCACTCCAAACAAGTACAACGTCAAACGGGTGCTTTTTTTCTTGTCTCTAAACAAAACCCACATGCTATTGAATTGGTTGCTAAATTTGATAAAGGTTTGAAACAGTTGATTAAATCAGGAAGATATCTCGAAATCATTAAAGACTCAATAAAAAAATAATTAAGGCTAAATGTGAAAAAACAAGCATATGCCTCTTTTGATCCATTAATAAGAGAATCATCAAAGATTAAAAAAAGTATTGAGTTTTTGCCAAATTGGTTTTTTGATAAAAAAAACTATTCCATTTACGGTGAAAATAAACTCTATTTTTTAACAAAAAAGGAGTTACTCTTTTTTACGATGTTACTAGAAGATCGAATTGTAACCTACAGTGAAATGCATAACAGTGTTTGGTTGAAAAAAGAAGATGTGACTCAAAATGCAATGTGTTCATTTGTAAAGAATTTTAAGAAAAAAATTCCAGAGAATATCTTGAGGAATATTTATGGTGTTGGATATATGATAATAAAATAAAACTGAAAATAATATTTAGTTTTTATTTTACCAATATGATATGTTATGTTTATGTTATGTTTATAATATAAACTTTCATTAACTACAAAAAGGAAAGAAAATGAAAAAATTACTTGTGTTACTTAGTTTATTAGTGGGGTTGGCATATGCTGATACTATAGTTGTTGGTGGAAAGAACTTTACAGAACAACAGTTTTTAGCAGAAATGACTACTCAGTTATTAGAAGCCAATGGTTTTAATGTAGACAAAAAAAATGGTATGGGAAGTACGGTTTTAAGAAAAGCTCAAGTTCATGGTCAAATTGACTTATACTGGGAATATACAGGAACATCACTTATCACATATAATAAAGTTAAAGAAAAGTTAACTTCAAAAGAAGTATATGAAAGAGTCAAGAAGCTTGACAAAGAAGTTGGCTTAGTTTGGTTAGACCCCTCAAAGGCAAATAATACTTACGCACTTGCTATGAGACTTTCTGATAAAAATAAATACAATATAAACACTATTAGTGATTATGCAAAAGCCATGAATAGTAAGATTAAAATCAAAACAGGATTAAATTCAGAGTTCTCTGCTAGGGCCGATGGAATGCCTGGAGTTGAGAAAACATATAACTTTAAACTTGCAAGATCAAATAAAATTAAAATGGATTCAGGACTTATCTATACAGCACTAAAAAACAAAGATATTGACTTGGGTTTGGTTTTTGCTACAGATGGAAGAATCTCTGCGTTTAACTTCTACACATTAGAAGATGATTTAGGTTTCTTTCCTAACTATGCTTTAGTGCCTGTTATTAGAGATGAAACATTAAAAAAGAACCCAACACTTAAAAATATTTTAAATAAAGTTTCTGCAGTATTAAATGATGACTTAATGAGAAATATTAACAAACAAATTGATGTGGATAAAAAAACGGTTAAAAGTGTAGCCTCAAAATTCTTAAATGAGAATGGGTTAATCTAAGTGAAAGTTGGGATCGCACAAATTGACATTGAATTGTTTAATATAGAGTCCAATGTACAAAAACATTTGAATTATATTGAAAAAGCAAAAAAACTTGGAATTGAACTTCTTGTTTTCCCTGAATTGTCTTTGACTGGATATCACATCCAAGATAAAGCTTTGGATATGGGAATGACATTAGAGAGTAAATTTATCAAGATGATTGTAGATGCAAGTGATGGTATTCGCGTGATTTTTGGAGTACCAGAGGAAACACGCAATGCTGTTTTATATAACAGTTCAATCACTGCATACAATAAAGACATAGAATTTGTACACAGAAAGAACAATCTTCCAAATTATGGAAAATTTATTGAAAAAGCAATTTTTGCACCTTCTTTTGAAGTGAATAATTTTTCCATTAATGATGAATGGAAGTACGCTGTTTTGATTTGTGCCGATATGTGGGATCCCAGTTTAGTACATAATACTATGTTAGAAAATACGAATCTTTTAATATCACCATTTAATGGAGGGATAACCGAAGAAAACAGTACAAATATTAAAAATTGGCAAAAGTGTTTTGACTTTTATTCAATGATGTATGAATCTTATATTATAGGGGCAAACAGAGTTGGAGTTGAGAAGGGATTTAAGTTTTTTGGGAATTCAGTAATCATGGATCCTCATGGAAAACTTTTAGCGTTAGCAAAAACTGAAGAAGAGGATTTAATCTATGCAGATATAGATTATCAAGAGATACGAAAGGCGAGAGTTTATGCGCCGAATATTAAAAATTTATTATAATTCGAGGAAAAAAAATGTTAGAGAAAAGTATTAGTTTTATTAGTGATAAAATCAAATTAGATGGGTCTTTTTATACTCCTGATTCTGGAGAAAATGTAGATAAACCAGTTATGATTGTTTGTTCAGGCTATACAGGGATGAAAGAAATTCACCCTGCAAGATTTGCAAGATTCTTTACAAAAGAGGGATATACATCATTTGGATTTGATTATAGAGGTTTTGGGAAAAGTGAAGGTACTAAAAACAAAGTACTTTTAGAAGATCAAATCAGAGATATTGCCAACGCCGTTGTATATGTAAAGTCAGTTTATCCTAAAAGAAAAATTGTAATTGCTGGTTGGGGAATGGCTGGTGGAATGATTTTAGAGACCACTAAATTGGTTCAAAACCTAGTTTCAGGACTAGTTTGTATGAATGGTTTTTATAACAATAACAGAGTTCAAAAAGAGTTAAGAGGAGAAGAAGAATTTGCCAAATATAAACAATGGTTAGAAGAAGAGAGAACTAAAAATGTTTTAGGAAATGGTGAAAGTGATTTTGACCCATTTGATATTTATCCATTAGACCCAGTTAGTAGAAAATATGTTTTTAGCGAACTTGTTAAAACAGAAGGATACGGAGTAAGAGCTGATTTTGATTTAGCTGATTCTTTGATGTTATTTAATTGTGAAGAAAACTTGAATCACTTAAGAGAAATTCCCGTATTAATTGCACATGGAGCAGAAAATAAACTTCATCCAATCACTGAACCAAAAAGTATTTTTGAAAAATACCCAAATAAAAACAAAGAATTATTTTTATTAGAAGGTGGAGGTCATACTGAATGGATGTTAGATACTGATCCTAAATTTATTGAATTTGCTTCTAAAATAGCTACTTGGGCTAAACAGATTTAGTTATGGAAGTTTTAAACTTTTATATAGCAAATTATGATGAAATTTTATATAAAACTATTGAGCATATCTTGTTGGTGTTTTTTGCAGTAGGATTTGCAATAGTGGTTGGTGTTAGTTTAGGTATATATATCACACAACATAAAAAACTTGCTGATTATGTTTTATATGTAACATCAATAATTATAACGATTCCTTCAATTGCTTTGTTTGGTTTAATGATTCCTATTCTATCCCTTATTAATCAAGGGATAGGATATTTACCTGCAATTATTGCTGTATTTTTGTACTCACTATTACCAATTGTAAGAAATACATATACGGCAATTTTAAATATCGACCCTGCATTAAAAGAGGCAGCTTTAGGTATGGGCATGAAAAAATCAGAAATACTATTTAAGATAGAAATACCACTTTCTATTCCAATTATTATGGCAGGAGTTCGATACGCAACTGTACTTAATATTGGAGTAATGGCAATTGCAGCATACATTGGAGCTGGTGGATTAGGAACATTTATTAGTGCTGGAATAACACAAAGTAATGAAACACAATTAATAGTTGGTGCTATTAGTGTAAGTATATTGGCAATTATTGCTGATTATATATTACTTTTTATTCAAAATATGATGACATCTAAAGGATTAAAATGATTAGATTAAATAACCTTTGTAAAGAATTTACTACAAAAGATAAAACGATAACTGCAGCTGATAATGTGAATATGCATATTAAAGAAGGTGAGATTTGTGTTTTATTAGGGCCATCTGGGTGTGGTAAAACAACGACTTTAAAAATGATTAATAAAATAATTGAACCCACTTCAGGTGAAATATTTATCAATAATGAAAATGTTACGAGTCTTGAGAATGTAAAACTCAGAAAAAAAATAGGATATGTAATACAACAAATTGGTCTTTTCCCTAATATGACAATAAAAGAAAATATAGCTGTAGTCCCAAAACTTCTTAAGTGGTCCAAAAGTGAAATAGACAAAAGAGCCATAGAATTAATGAAAATGGTCTCATTGGATGAAGGTTATTTGGAAATGTATCCCAAAGAGTTATCTGGTGGACAACAACAAAGAGTGGGAGTTGCCCGTGCCTTAGCTGCAAACCCACCTGTAATGTTAATGGATGAACCTTTTGGTGCTATTGATCCAATCAACAGAGAAATCATTCAAGATGAATTTCTTAAAATTCAAAAAAAGATTAAAAAAACTATTGTCATGGTAAGTCATGATATTGACGAAGCCATCAAAATGGCAGATAAAATTGCAATATTTAATGATGGGGTGTTGCAACAATTTGATACTCCTGATAATATCTTAGCTCATCCTGCGAACACTTTTGTTGAAGATTTTGTGGGTAAAGACAGAACATTAAAAAGATTAAATTTATTTACAGCAAAAGATGCCGTAAATTCAAAAACTGATATTTTTAATGAAAATGACAACATAGAAAATGCAATAAAATGTATGAGAGAAAAACAATTAAAGTCTGTTTTTGTTTTAAATGACAAGCGAGAACCTACGGGTCGGTTAATGTTAAAAGAACTTAATATGAAAGAAAATATAAAAGGTGTATGTAAAAATCACTCCCTTGAGTTAAAATCAATGATACTTTTGAGTGAAAATTTAAAAAACATATCGTCAAAAATGTATTTACATACAAAAAGTTCATTTGCCTGTGTGGATGATAAGGGGCAGTATATAGGTGAGATTTCACAAGATAGTATTAGTAGGTTTCTAAACTTAGCTTATGAAGAGGCTAAAGTTGGATATGAAGATGAATAGGTATCTTTCTTTTTTATTCTTTTCATTATCTCTATTTATAGTATTTTTTGCTCTTTTGGAATACACAAGTATGGGAGAATATGAAGAAGATATCCTTTATCTGTTAAACGAACATATAGTCATGGTTGTAACCTCATGTAGTTTTGCAATAGTTTTTGGGATATCTTTTGGAGTAATTTTAAGCAGACCTATATTAAATAAACAAGCTGAAAATATCATGCAGTTATTTAATATGAGTGTGACTATACCAACTCTGGCTATTTTAGCCCTGTCTATGAGTTTTTTAGGTATTGGATTTTTGCCTGCAGTTGTTGGACTGTTTATTGCAACATTATTGCCAATAATTAAAAATACTTTTGTAGGTATTAATGCAGTGTCACCTAGCATCATTGAAGCAGCACAGGGAATGGGAATGAACTCTTTTCAAATATTAATTAAAGTTGAGATTCCAAATGCCTTGTATGTTATCTTTGCAGGAATTAAAACAGCTGTTGCCATAAATATTGGTACTGCACCTTTGGTTTTTTTAATAGGGGGAGGAGGATTGGGTGAGTTGATATTCTCTGGTATTGATTTAGACATTATGCCTATGCTTTTAGCAGGAGCTATCACTACGGGGATGACGGCCATTTTTGCTGATAAATTAGTATATATTTTATCAACAATATTTATTTCAAGAGGAGTTTCTCCTACGGAGGATTAGTAGATTATGGATATTATAGATTATATTATAGACAGTAAATATGAAGATTTTAATGAAGAGGTTATCAATGAAGCAAAAAAATGCTTACTTGATACAGTGGGTGTGGCAATTATGGGAAGTCAAACAAAACTGTCAAAAATTGTTAATAACTTTTCAAAAGATTTTTACCAAGGTACTGATTCAAAATCCTTTTTCCATCAAACATCAATGTCTCAGTTGGGTGCTTTGTTTACCAGTGCCATGAGTATTGACGCCTTTGATATGCATGATGGGCATGTATTAACCAAAGGACATGTTGGAGTAAGTGTCGTTCCTGCTGCTTTGTTAATTCATAACAATGAAAATGTTTCAGGAAAAGATGTCATAGCCAATATTGTAATAGCTTATGAAATCTCTGTCCGAGCAGGAATTGCACTACATAATAGTACCAGTGATTATCATACTTCAGGGGCTTGGAACTCTTTAGGGGTGTGTGCCATTGCTTGTAGGGTTTTGAAACTCAGTAAAGAGCAAACTAAACATGCACTGGGTATCTGTGAATTCTATTCACCTAGGTCTCAAATGATGAAAATAATCGATACCCCAAGTATGTTAAAAGATGGTTCTGGTTTTGGTTCTTTTGTGGGACTAAAAGCTGCATTACTTGCTAGAGCGGGATTTACAGGAGCACCTTCTCTTGTTCTTTATTCTGAAGATACAAAAGAATACTGGCAAGACTTGGGCACTAATTTTGAAATATGCAGACAATACTTTAAACCCTATCCTGTATGTAGATGGGCGCAACCTGCAATTGAAGCAGCTAATTATTTAAATGAAACCTTTAATTTTAATATTGATGATATTAAAAATGTCACGATTGAATCATTCCATGAATCAACAAGGCTAAATAACAATATACCCAGTAATACAGAAGAAGCACAATATGCCCTTAAATATCCTGCTGTGTTAAGTCTTGCAAAAGAAGATTTAACGAAAAAAATAGTTACTGAGGATTTTGATTTAGATGAGCGTATATTGGCACTTTTTAACAAAACAAATATCTGTGAAAATAATTTATACAATGAGTGTTTTCCTAAAAAAAGATTCTCAAACATATGTATTGAAATGAAAAATGGAGATGTCTTTAAATCAGGAGATAAAGAAGCTACCTGGGGAGAAGACAATACTCCAAGTTATAAAGAAATAAAAGAAAAATTTTATAGTCTTAACAGTGATGTGTATCAAAAAAATATTTTGGAGAAAATACAAACATCTGTATCTACTCTTGAAGACTTGAATGATATTACTCAGTTAAGAAAACTTATTTAGGAAATATAATGAAAAATATTAATAAAAATTGTGATTGCCATTTCCATGTATTTGGGCCAAGTATTAGATACCCTTATTCAGACGGAAGGTCATATACTCCTTCTGATGCATCATTGGGAGATTTTTTTAATTTATTAGAAAAGAATGACATAGGCAGAGCTGTAATTATCCAACCCAGTGTTTATAATTTTGACAACAGTGCAACAATAGAAGCATTAAAGGCTAAACCCTCTGAACTTAGAGCTATTGTTGTTATTGAAGATACCCACGATTTCGAGGAATTAAAAAAATGGAATGAATACGGAGTTAGAGGAGTTCGAGTTAACCTTCTTTTTAACAGTGGGATAAATTCCTCACATGTGAGAAAACTTGCTAAGCTTATCAAACCTTTAAATTGGCATTTGCAACTTCTTATAGATGTATCATCGTATGATGACCTATATGAGGAGTTTAAAGATATGGATGTGGACATTGTATTTGATCATATGGGACATTTTGATATAACAAAGGGAGTTGAGCAGAAAGGTTTTCAGGACATGTTACGTCTTTTAAAAGAGAATAAAGCATGGGTGAAGCTCTCAGGAGCATATAGAGTGACCAATGAAGCATATGCTCCATATAATGATGTTATACCATTTGCACAAGCAATTATTAATGCAAATGAAGACCGGATAGTATGGGCGAGTGATTGGCCACACCCCAGTATTTCTGTGCCAACGCCCAGATATAATGAACTGGTTGATTTAATTGATAATTACACTAATAAAGAAGACATAGCAAAGAAAATCATGGAAGATAACCCAGAGAGACTTTATGGATTTGAAAACTAAGAAAAACAAAACGTTTTAATATGTAAATACAGAAATGAGAAAATATGGAAGCAAGAACAAATAAAGATTTAGTTGAAAAACTCAAACTTGAGGGCGTCTTATTGGATACCCTGCCTAATCCAGTGTACTACAAAGATCAAGAGGGGAAATTTGTCCGGTGTAATGAATGTTTTTGTAAATTGGTGCAAAAAGACAAAAAAGATCTTATCGGGAAATTGGCTTATTCCTTGTTTTCAAAAGTGACATCAGACAGACATAAAAAGATTGATGCACATATAATGGAAACACTGGGTACAAATACGGATGAAATAATTTATGCTTCACCTGATGGGGTAACCCGATATATTACTCTTAATAAAGCTGTTTATTTAAAATCGGATGGCTCTATTGGTGGAATTGTTTGTGTAATGTATGATACTACAGAGCAAATGAAACAAAAAGAGCTTTTAATTCAGCAAAGTAAATTTGCTGAAATGGGTGAAATGATTGCTTCCATAGCACACCAATGGAATGAACCCTTAGTTGAGCTCTCTGCAATTGTCCAAGAAGTTGAAATTAATTACTCCATTGATAATATGGATAAAAATATCATTAAAAGTTATGTAAACGACTCGATGGAGCAAATCCAATATATGTCAAACACCTTAAGTGACTTTAGAAATTTTCTTAAACCTTCTGTACAAAAAGAAGTGTTTGACATCAAAAAAGCTTTTAGGGAAATTTTTGCAATTGTAGGAAGACAAATTTTTTATTACGATATTACAGTCTCCTTTGACTATGGACCTTCTGAAGGTCCTCTTCAAATATATGCATATGAAAATGAATTAAAACAAGTTCTACTGAATATTATTAATAATGCAAAAAATAAGATTATTAAAATAACTGAAGACGAAGAATCTGAATTTAAAATATCCATAAAAGTTTTTAAAGACAAAGATTTTACTTATATTCAAATAGTAGATAATGCGGGTAAGATTGATAACGATGTCATTAATAAGGTGTTTGAACCATTTTTTACTACCAAGGCCAATGGAACGGGGTTTGGATTATATATGGCAAAGCTGATTATTGAAGATAAAATGAATGGAAAGTTGTCTGTATGGAATGATAAAGATGATGTTATTTTTGAAATAAAACTTCCCAATAAGAGTCTATAATGAAAATTTTACTTTTAGAGGATAATGAAAGGTTGAATAAAACCATCAGTTTAAAGTTAAAGCTTAATGGATATGAAGTGCATTCATTTGTAGATGGTAAAGAAGCCTTTGATAACATATCTGAGGGGTATTCTTGTTTTGTTTTGGATATAAATGTTCCTAAAGTTAATGGCATTAAAATCTTGCAAGAAATCAGAAGATTCTATGAAGATGTCCCCGTTATTATTATCTCTGCAACCACTGAGTTAGAGTATATTAAAAAATCTTATAGTTTTGGGTGTAATGATTACATCAAAAAACCTTTTTTTGTGGATGAATTGGAAATTAAAATTGACAGATTATGTAATGTTCACAATAAAATCGTAAAACTTCATAATGATGTGTATTTTGATTTTAGACAAAGCACATTGCTAGTAGATGAAAAAGAAAAAAAATTAACTCTAAAAGAAAATCTCTTACTCAATCTTTTATGGAAACATAAAAATGATTTGGTGGGGTATGAAACTATTGAATATTATGTTTGGGAAGGTGAACCTGTCTCCATTGAGGCCATCCGTATGTTAGTTGCAAGACTTAAGAAAAATCTTGAAAAATCTTTTATCAAATCTTACTCAAACAGGGGATATGCTTTTAAAGAACAGGAATAATGTTATGTTTTTGTTATCTTGTTTAACTATACTTCAGAATGATGAAAAAATTCAATTACTCAGAAATAACAGACCCCTGTATCAAATGTGGGAAATGTAAACCAACCTGTACAATATTTAGTATCAATAAAGATGAAACTACAAGTCCCAGAGGTTTTTTGGACCTTTTAGGTGCTTATCATAATGGACATTTAGAACTTGATGAAAATGCAAAAGATATTTTTGAAAGTTGTTTTTTATGTACCAACTGTGTTGAAGTATGTCCTATAGATATACCTACAGATATGGTCATTGAACAAGTAAGAAATGAAATAGCTAAGAAATATGGAATTGCCTGGTATAAAAAAGCCTTCTTCTTTTTATTAAGACATAGAACTATAATGGATATTATGGCTAAGATGGGTTATGTTTTTCAAACTTGTGGTCTTAAAACAGATGATAAAAAGCAATCTGCACTTCCCCGATTTTCTCTTCCAATAGTAAAAAAAGACAGAGCACTACCCTTTGCAGATAAACAAAGTTTTTTGAAAAAATATCCTGCTGTAATTAATAATAGTACTAATACAAATGAAAACAGTGATATTAAAAACAAAGTAGCTATATTTATAGGATGTATGGGAAACTATGCTTATACTAATATTGGTGACTCACTAGTAAAAATATTAAAGAAACTGGAACTGGATGTAATCATTCCAAAAAAACAGCTGTGTTGTGGTGCACCTGCATACTTTACAGGTGACTTTGATACAGTAGATTATCTCATCAAGAAAAATATTAAATACTTTGAAACCTTCATTGATGATGTAGATGCTATTATTATTCCAGAAGCTACATGTAGTGCGATGATAAATATAGACTGGGTTCATTTTTTACATGACCAGCCAGAGTGGAAAGAGCGAGCAGCAAAAATTGCACCTAAAGTACAAATGGCAACCAAGTGGCTAGAGAACAATACTAAGCTAAAAGATATACTTGCCTCAAAAAACAGAAA
>ENA-ORXI01002434-ORXI01002434.1-sediment-metagenome-genome-assembly--contig:-NODE-2434-length-13337-cov-3.446983_pt1 | contig 13337 bp, 7 predicted proteins | sample MGYA00237861_ERZ511468 | MGnify/ENA primary metagenome ERZ511468 (study PRJEB26299, sample SAMN06266213) | sediment metagenome | isolation source: Hudson Canyon methane seep mesocosm | place: USA:Hudson... | reverse complement strand
GGTTTTACATTGCTGACGGTTTTCAGGGGTATTTTCGATCACACCAAAATCTAAGGCGTTACCAACACAAGCAGAAACACAAGCTGGTTTTAAGCCTACTTCAAGCCTGTCAACACACATATTACATTTAGATACTTGCCCTTTAACTGGATCAAGTTGCGGCGCATTATAAGGACATACCCAAGTACAGTAACCACAACCAAAGCAGGTTTCAGGATCTTGTAGTACTGCACCATACTCAGCATGTTTGGTATAAGCACGGGTAGGACAACCTTTTAAACACACAGGATCATCACAATGATTACAGGCCATGGAAATATTCATGCGTTTATAATCAGGATAAGAGCCGCCTTCCACATAACCTACCGAGCGAAATGCTAAATGGGCTGGATTATCATTTTTCTCGGAACAAGCAGACTCACAGGCATGGCAGCCAATACAGTTGTCAGCGGTAAAGAAAAACCCATGTTGCTTATTACGGTTAGGATTACTGCCAACTTCAGGATTGTTGTTAATAAACATCGGACGACCTTTGGGAGAGTCAGTAATGTCTAGTAAATCTATGCGTTTCCCGTATCGATTTTCTTTTTTTACTTGTGTTTCATCAAGCGCTTCAGCAGGCAAAAAGGCATAGCTTTGCTCTTGAGTACGCACTTCCCAATGATTTGAGCGATGTTTTTGTTCTGGATTCTCATGGTCTGAATTTTTATGTTCGGCATTGTCCGATGCCGTATCAACAACTGGGTTGTTAACATATTTTTTATTAGTATCAGAGGGATCAAAACTTTGAACGACTGAAGGTTTTATTATAAGTGTCATGATTTATCTCCTTGTTTTAGAATGAGCGACGTTCAACATTAAGTTGTGCCGCTTCAATTTGCCCTTGTGCATCAAGTGTTTCTATACGCACAGATCCTTGTTTAAAGGCTGGTTGGCGTGAGTGAGGATCAAGTAAACCTAGCGTTAATCGGTTGACACAATCATGAAAATGAAAAGGAACAAACACCATATTACGTGGTACCCGTTGTGTTAATTGCACCATAACTACCGCATCACCACGACGACTGGTTAAACGCACATAGCTTTGATGCTCAACCCTTAATTCTTTGGCGGCATCTGGGTTCATTTCCATATAAGGCGTTGGACTGAATTTATTACAGTTGCCTATTTTTCCGGTACGGGTACGGGTATGAAAATGTTCAACCACGCGACCGCTATTAAGCCAAAATGGGTAATCTTTACAGGGCTGTTCATTGTTATTGTAAAAATATACCGGGATTAAATTGGCGCGACCACTTTTAGTGGGAAATTTACCATCAGTATATAATCTTGGTGAGCCCTTTAAGCTACCCTTGCCTTCGGGAAACGCTTCATCATCTGCTTGACGAAAGGGCCATTGAATGCCCCGTGCTTTAATAATTTTTTCATAGCTCATACCTGAAATATCTAAGGTTCTATCTTTTCCTTTAGACAAATATTTCATCTCTTCAAAAGCGTCTTCGGTATTTTCAGGGAAATGGATAAATTTTCCGTTATCAAAACGTTCAGCCATGCGGTTAAAAATCCAAAAATCAGGCTTAGAATTAGCATAGGGTGGTAATACATTGGTGGTTAAATTAACGCGTCTTTCGGTATTGGTGTGGCAACCTTGCTTTTCTGCCCAAACAGAAGCAGGAAAATATACGTGGGCATATTGATTGGTTTCAACATCACTGTAAACATCTTGTACTATAAGAAAATCAAGCTTTTCTAGTAACTTACGAATGCGCTGGGTATTTGGCATTGAAGTCATTGGGTTAGTTGCTACTAACCACATTCCCTTCACTTCACCTGTTTCAATGGCAGAAAAAATGTCTGTTTGTGATAAACCGCGCTTTTTAGGGAAAAAATCAGCGTCTATGCCCCAAAAATCAGCAATTTCTTTGCGGTCAGCTTCATTTTCTAAATAACGATAACCGGGTAGACCTGAGCACGAAGACCACTCGCGGGTGCCCATGGCATTACACTGGCCAGTAATTGATAAACTGGTTCCCCCTGGGATGCCAATATTGCCAGTAATTAAATTTAAATTGTTGATATTTGAAACACCGTCAGAGCCATGGGTTGACTGATTTATACCCATGGTCCAAATACTCATGGCTGTGGGCGCTTTGGCATACAAACGGGCAACGCTACGAATAGTATCTTCATCAATACCACAAATGTGCTGGGCAGATTTTGGATCATAGTCTTGCACTAAGCTTTGTATTTCCTCAAAGCCTTGGGTATGCGCATCAATATAAGTTTGATCTTGTAGTTTTTCATTGATGATGACATGCATCATGGAATTAATTAAAACACAATCAGTACCAGGGGTAATCGGTAAATGAATATCGGCAAATTGCGCTAACATGGTCACTCTGGGATCAACCACAATCAATGGGAATTTACGCTTTTCTAACGCCTCTTTTAAACGCCAATAAATAATAGGATGTTGCTCTGGTAAATTAGAGCCAAATGCCATTAAACATTGGGTGTGTTCAAAATCATCATAACAACCTGGCGGTCCGTCTAAGCCAAATGAACGTTTATAGCCACTTACGGCTGATGCCATACATAAAGTAGTGTTGCCGTCGTAGTTATTGGTGCCAATACAACCACGGGTAAGTTTTCCTAAGGTATAGAACTCTTCTGTTACTAGTTGTCCGGATGAAACAATCGCGAAAGCATCTTTGCCATATTTTTGCTGAATTTCTTTAATTTTTTCAGCGCTAGTATCTAAGGCGTTATCCCATGAGGTTTGTTCGAATTTTTCAAAATGCTGGTTGCGAATAAGTGGCTCAGAGCCCCGTCCTGGGCTATCAAACAACTCATGCTCAAGTAACCCCTTAATGCAAAGTTTACCTCGATTGACATCGGCGCCAGCATGACCCCGACTTGTTACAGTTTTATTTTCTTCGTTTACACCAATTTCTATTGAACAACCAGTAGAGCAATAGTTACACGTGGTGTAGTGCCACTGTTTAACTGTTTTAGCAGGGATGGTGATTGGTTTTCTATTTTTGCGTCCAAACAACATAGACAAGCCTTTATTCTGCTGACTAACAGCAAATGATAATAATTAGCATTTACTCAGCAAAAAACAGACCAAATGTAAAAAATGTTTATTATCAAACTGTTAAACTATAGTTACCCGCTGATGTTGATGATGTGGTGCTCTAAAGTAGAGTTCTTGCTCTACAGTGGTGCGAAATATGTCTTGAGGCGACCAATACTAGTGAATTTTGATAGGTTAAATTAACAAGTGTATTTATATCCCTTAAAAAGTTAAGAGCTATTTTTGTTATTACTTAATTAATGGAAAAAGCGAAATAAGAGAGTGAAAAATTAAAATTTGCTGTGAAAATATTACAACATCATGATTTAAATAATAAAACACTTATTAACACTAGCAATAAAATACCGCTAATACCTTGCCAAAACTTAACAGGATCACGCTCTAACAGTGGGGTATTATGCTGCACATTTAGTTGGTTTTTATCATTAACATTAAATTCTGCAATGAACTCTGAATAGTGTTCATATCTATTAGTAGGATTAGCCGCTAACGCTTTAGACATTACCCTATCCATATAATTAGGTAAGTCTTTTCGATAAGTAACAATAGCTTTATATCGCCATAAATTATATTGCTTTGGTATCGCATCAAATTGACTGATTTCTTTATAAGGCAGGCGATTAGTTAACATTTGATAAACCATAACGGCTAAAGAATATAGCTCGCTTTGATGATTATTTTCCTGACCGTAAAATAACTCAGGTGCACTGTAATTCAAAGTACCAGGGTTAAAGGTAGGGGTAGATGGCTCTTGTTCTGCTTTTTCAGCAAATGAGTTATCCATAACAGCACCAGCATAACTACTACCAAAATCAATTAATTTAATACGGCCATGGCCATCAATAATAAAATTATCACCTTTAATATCACAATGAATAATATCTTGGCGTTGCAGGACACGTAACACTTTGATTAACTGATCTAAAATATCACGTACCTTGATTAAAGGCGGGTTAGGGTTATCTTTCATCCATGCAGCTAAAGTTTGCCCTTCAATATACTCACAAACATGATATAAAAACTTACTCTTGATTACGCTAGGATAAATTTTCATAATAGCGGGATGAGAAATTTTATCGCCAATCCAACCCTCTTTAATAAAACTACTAAGGTAATCATTATCATCTGTAAAATTAACCGAAGGTATTTTTATTACCACCAATTTTTTATCTAACAAATCTTTCGCTAAATACACGTGAGAGCGACTGGTTTGATGCAAAACATCCAGTATTTCAAAATGATCTAATTTACTGCCTAACCTAAGTGCTGGAGGTATCACTTGTTGCAGTCGAGTAAAAACTAGCTGACTAAAAGCTTGTTGTGGTAATTGTTCAACCTTAATTAATAAGCAAGTTAAATTGTCTTGCGATCCTTGCTCACTCGCTAATTGGCTAATAGCTTTACTGGCTTGCTCTAAATTGATGTTCTCTTTAAGTATTTTCCGAACTTGTTTGGGCTTAACAAACTGATGAACACCATCGCAACTTAGCATTAATATGTCTTGTGGTGCCAATGGGCAAGAGCTATGATCTATTTCTATATGGGATCCCGCACCCAAAGCACGATTCAATGTACCTGAAATCGTTGCATGATCTTTAGTGAGTGCTTGATAACCATCACTATTAATTTTAGCTATTTGGCAATCGCCTATATGAAAAATATGTGCCCGATCACCTTTAAGAACCACTGCTGAAAAAGTACTAAACCATTGCTCTGACAATCCTTTTCCATCGGCGACTAACTGCCTTGAATACAACCAATTATTCAGCGAAGAAATAACTTTTGCCGCTGATTTATTTACCGACCAAGTTTCGGGTGTTGCTAAATATTCTTCAATGAAATGACAAACACTCATTTGACTAGCTTTGGCTGCACAGTTTGCACTAGAGACACCATCAGCAATAACCGCAACATGACCTTTTAGCTCTAAATCAAGCCCTTCGCTCATTTTCAAAGCAAAAGCATCTTGATTTTCACTTTTATCTCCTTTGGTGGAGTAACCACCGAAGGAGATTGCAAGACTATCTTTGAATTGCTGTTGTGAGCAATGTTGTTGTGTTTCTAGTGCCCGTGAGTCATTCAATATCTAGTCCACCTGAATTAATTCTACACTGCCGTCTGGCATTATTTCAGCCATGCTACCTTTTGGCTCTTGCATTAAAAATAACATCATTAAACCAACAAAAGCGCTAGCCGCAATAACCCAGAAAAACATTGAATAACTAACAAAAGATAATACGGTTAAATAACACACAGCGCCAACATTACCATAAGCACCCGTCATACCGGCTATTTGACCTGTTAAGCGACGCTTAATAAGAGGTACTGCAGCAAATACTGCGCCCTCACCTGCTTGCACGAAGAAAGAACAACTCATTGCAGCTATAACAGCTAACACTAACGGCCAATCACCGGTAATAGACGCCATTACTGCATAACCTAAACTTAAACCGGTTGTTAAAATAATTAACGTTTTTTTACGACCGTACTTATCACTTATCCATCCACCTAAAGGCCTAGATAACAAGTTCATAAAAGCATAACTTGATGCTAATAAACCTGCATAAACAATATTTAAATCAAAAGTTTCACTAAAAAATAACGGCAACATAGAAACAACCGCTAATTCACTACCAAAAGTAGCAAAATATAAGACGTTTAGCACGGCAACTTGTTTAAAAGAATATTGGTGAATAGGGTCAACAGGTGTTTTAAAAATTTCTTTATTTACTTGAAAAGCGTTATACACTTCATAAAGAAACCAAGCAATTAAACCAAAATAAATAAGGACAGTTATATTTTCACTAATTAAACTTACGCCATCAGGAGACAACTTCCAGTTTAATAATGCTAAAGCGCCAAATAGAGGTATTTTCATTAGTAGCAACAAATAAAAATCACCAACACTGGTCACTTCCATCGCTTTAGCACTTTTTGGTTTAAAGTAAGTTGCGCCTTGTGGTGTATCACGCACGCCAAAATAAAAAATAAATGAATATATAAAACTGATAACACCCGTTGCACCAACAGCCCAGCGCCATCCATCATCACCGCCAACAAATAGCGCTAATGCAGGTAATAAAATAGCTGCAGCTGCTGAGCCAAAGTTACCCCACCCCCCATAAATACCTTCTGCAGTACCCAGTTGATTTGCAGGAAACCATTCACTTACTAAACGTATTCCAATAACAAAACCAGCACCAATAAAACCTAATAAAAATCGTGCTAAGGCAAGTTGTTCAAAATCAGTACTTAACGCAAACATGCCACAAGGTATTGAACACAGAAGTAACAGTAAGCTGAATGTTTTTCTAGGACCGTATTGATCAGTAGCCATACCAATAAAAATACGAGCAGGAATAGTTAAGGCGACATTTAATATCAGTAAAGTCTTAATTTCTTCTTTACTTAAATCAAGTGAATGAGCAATCAACCCAAGTAGCGGTGCATGGTTAAACCATACTAAAAAGGTAATAAAAAAAGCTACCCAACTGTAATGTAATACTTTCATATTCTCTGTTAATGAAAATAAATTAAATTTTGAAGAGTTCATCTTACTACCCCGATATCAATGCTATAAAAACTAATGATGTGTAAATACACATTTATAGGTTTAGTTATCGCAACTTTGATACCAAGTTAATTATTTAAAATTATTGTATCTAATCAATTGATTTATAATAATTATATTTTTTTATTAAAATAAATAATTAAAGAAAACAAAAAAAATGCACAAAGATAATTCACTTTGTGCACTTAATCAGAGCAATAATAATTGGGAATAAAAGGTTATTAACGTTTGCTGTCTAAGATTTTTTGCAAAGCATCTAATTGATCTGCTGATAACTCTAGATTACTAAGAAGATGTTTAACAGCGGTGAAACCAGCATCCTTTTCTGAATCTAGATGCAAGTCATCACCATCTTTTATAACGAAGGTAACTTCTCTGTCTTTTTCTGAGTCAACACTTAAATAAGAAACTCTTTTTTCATCACCAACAACATAAACTTTTTTATGATCTTTGTGCATTACAAAGCTTTGATCATCACTATTTGAATCAAAACTAGATTCATACTCAATTTCTAATTGAGCTCCACCAACACTATGTAAACCCGATAATGCTTGGCTAATATGTTGCTGAACTTCTTCTGATACGCCAGATAATTCATTTAATAGTAACTCTTTATCTTTTAATGCTTCTTGGCTAATAATAAATACTTGTTGTTCGCCATTTTGGGTGATTGAAACTTCAGCAGGACCATTATCTATAGCTTCAATTATAATCTCTTGATGCTGTTTTTCTGCCGCCATAACACCTGTAGCTACAGTTAAACCTAATAAACTGGCAATAATTTTTTTACTAAATTTCATAATTTTCTCTCTTAAGGTTAATATCCTGCTTTGTTATCAATTAATAATAACTTTCAATAACTCTTCAAAATACACTGCCAGAACTATACCAAAGTAAAATAACATTTGTTTTTCATAAGGTTGTGCTTGATTGTTTGTTTTATCACAACATTTCATCGAGTGTTTACCTCCTTATCTAAGGAGACAAAATCCTCAAATAAGGATTTATCAAAGACTAATTTAAAATAACTCATCAATAAAAAACATTAACATATTGAATATTAACAACATATTGAATTATTGCGCTTGGCATGTAACTTGATACATACTTAGAATACCTTGTTTATTGTGTTGTTATACCAAGTTGATTAAGTTATTTCCCACTCAGCGAGAATTAAAAGGCTTAAAGGCAAGGCATTGATTGAAGAGAATTATTCCCTTGTCAAAATCAATAACGCAGCATATAAGCCTTGTAAACTCGCCCGTCGGGAGCTCATTAGCAAACTGATAACATCACAAAATTAATGAAATATAGAATAACTATGTTTAACAATTTTTGCTTGTTCTAAGCTCACTAATGTAGCTCTGAGTAGGAATAAATTTAACCAAATTGGTATCATGATGTCACTACGAAATTATCTATTCACCTTAATAGGCAGCTTGATCCTATTGCTTTCAATTTTTCAAATGGCCTTTATTTTTTGGGCTCAAAATAATTTTGAACAACAGGTACAAAAAAAAGCAGAACAAGTTTCAATGGAATTCATTGAATTTGCTGTAGAAAACTTAGAAAATCCAAACCTTAAAATAATAACTAAAGACAACAATAAAGCAGTTAAAGAATTTGTTATTGAAACAGAAAATTTACAGAGCGATGTAATTATTAACTATAGTACTAATAGCACTGATGAAATGAATGAAAAAATAATTGATGTTAATCAAATACGAAAATCGCTACATGCTAGTGTTAAAAAACTCCATGAAAATATTGAGATAGATGAGGATAACCATCAAATTGATTCACATAATCAGTGGCAATTTAAAAGTAATTTAGAGTTTGATAAAAATAGTAAAATTGACAACTTTGTCAATATGGTCACTTTAGTTATTGCACTTTCAACAATAACCGCTTTAGGTTTTGCTTTTTGGTTAAGTGCTAAGTTTAGCCAACCTATGCAAGCACTATCTCATGGGTTTCGTCGACTTTCCGATGGTGATTCTAGTATAAATATTGCTGAACAAGGGGTTGAAGAAACGAGACAAACTATTCGTGACTTCAACGCCATGAAAGATAAATTACACCAATTATCTATCGCAGAAAAATCATTACAGCAAAAAAGCCATTTGGCAGAATTAGGCGAAGTTTCACTAGGTTTGGCTCATGCCTTAAGAAATCCCATTCATACCATAGGCTTATCAGTAGAACAGTTAAATACAGATTCACTAGACAGTAAAAATAGACAACATTTTGTTGATAAGATTCAAGCTAAAATTCGCCATATAGATAAAACCATTAGAGCGTTATTAACCTTAACTACAAAGGGCATACAACGAACTGATTCCATTAATATTTTAGCAGTAATACAAGATATAATTTTAGAATACAAAGCTGGTGATAATTTAAAACTAAACTTTGAACTAGACATAGATAAAAACTTGGAATTTATCGGTAGTGAAAATGAAATAAGAGCAATTTTACATACTTTAATTATCAATGCTTGCGAGGCGAGTACAGAACAAAAAATAATTTCTATTAAAGCTAAATTAGAAGAAAAGCAACTTACAGTATCTGTACTTGATCAAGGAAATGGTCTAACAGACAAAATAAAAGAAAATTTATTTCAACCTCATATAACAAGTAAAGCAGAAGGTGCTGGAATGGGTTTATATATAGCACAGCGATTAGTAAAACTTTTTTATCAAGGAAGTATTAGTTTAGACAATCAACAAAAAGGCGGCTGTATTGCTAGAGTAACTTTATCAGAACAAGGTGTAACGCATGAATAGTGAAAATCCAACAACTGATATTTCTATATTAGTTGTTGAGGATGATCATGATCAACGAGAACTGATCACTAACATTTTATCTGCTGAACAATATCAAGTGCAAAGCGCTGATTGCGTAGAATCTGCTATATTATTAATCAAAAAACATACGTTTGATGTGATTTTTTCAGATTGGAATTTAGGCAGTTTGAGTGGCTTAGACTTACTTAACTATGTAAAGAAGTATCATCCTACAATAGGTTTTGCCATTGCAACAGCCTACTCCACAGTTGCTCACGCTGTTGAAGCAATTCAACAAGGCGCTGATGATTACTTACCTAAACCATTTCAACGACAAACATTATTGCTAACCATAAATAAAGCATTGAAAGCTGGGCAACTTAAAAAACAGAATCAAACTCTTAGCCAACAATTAAATGAACAAAATCAGCTTTCTAGCATTATTGGTAGAGCTCCTTGTATGCAAAAAGTTTATCAACGCATAAATAGGGTATCAACTACAGATGCTACCGTATTGATTTTAGGGGAAAGTGGTACAGGTAAAGAACTCTGTGCGCACTCGTTACACGAATTATCATCAAGAAACAACAAGCCGTTTATCGCTATAAATTGTGGAGCAATTCCAGAATCATTAGCAGAAGCTGAATTGTTTGGAGCAGAAAAAGGCGCATTTACCGGAGCAAACGCTACCAGACAAGGTAAATTCGAAGCGGCTAATGGCGGCACATTATTTTTGGATGAAATAGGTGAATTGCCATTATCACTACAGCCCAAATTACTAAGACTTTTACAAGAAGGAACTGTCACCCGTTTAGGTAGTCATAATGAATTAGCTCTTGATGTAAGAATTATTGCAGCTACTCATAAAAATTTAGAAAAATTAGTACAAAAGGGAAGTTTTAGAGAAGATCTTTTTTATCGTTTAAATATTATTCCTATTACCATGCCTGCACTAAGAGAGCGTCAAGAAGATATTCCTCAATTAATAGAGCACTTTATTATTCTGCACAGCAAACGCCATAACTGCCCTATTCCAGAATTAAATCAACAAAGTTATCGGGCATTATTAGATCATTATTGGCCAGGAAACGTTCGTGAGTTATCAAACCGTATTGAAAGATATGTATTGCTAGATGACGAGCAAGAATTAATTAACAATTTAAACAATGATCATCATGCTAGTGAAGATGATAATAATATCGATTTTACTTTACCTCCCTCAGGAATAAATTGGCAAGCCTTTGAATGCCAATGTTTAGCTGATGCATTAAAACAAAATGATGGTAATAAAACTAAAGCAGCAGCCTTCTTACAAATGTCATATAAGGCATTTTTGTACCGATTAGAAAAATATCAGTTAAGTTAAACTAACTAAAATAATACAATAAGCTCATTATTAACCATTAGATAACTTAATATGAGCTCATTTCAAATAATTGTAGGCAGTATGCTTGGTGGAACAGAATATGTTGCAGAAGCATGCGAAGAGCAACTTAATACCCTTAATCATGAAGTAAACTTACATTTAAAACCTAACTTTTCATCGATCCTTAAAACTACTTTAACTCAAGATCATTCAAAAAATAGTACTTGGTTGGTTTGCACCTCCACTCATGGCGCTGGCGATTTTCCTGACAACATTCAAACATTTGTTGAAGATCTAAAAAATTGTGAACAAGATCTATCCTCAATCAATTTCATGATCATAGCCATTGGTGACTCTAGCTATGATACTTTCTGTAAAGCAGGAGTTGAGTTAAATAAACTATTAATAACAAAAGGTTGCAAAGAAACACTAGCAATTAAAACATTAGATATGAGTCAAGAGATGGATCCAGAAGATCTTGCTCAGCTTTGGTTAAGTCAAAATAAAGATCTTTTATAACTGTGTTACACATAAGTTATTAACAAAAGTGCTAGTAAAAAAAACCATCTGTGGATAATTATATGAATAAGCTATTAATTTTCTATTATTATTCAGTGAACAATATTGATAATTAATTACCCTGTGTATAACTAGAGGTTTTGATCACTGCTTATTTTAGACTTGATCAATGTTTGATCACAAAGTTATCATTCATTTAACTTTATAAAATAACTGATAAAAAATCACTTACCCACAGCAAAAGGCTTCCTTAATAAGTAATAATAATAAGATCTTTATAAAGATCTTTTTATATATTAGAGAGATCAGGTCACGATCTTTTTACTCATTTGATCGTTTCCCTCTTGGCAAAAAAGAGCTAAAATACGTCTCCTAATTTTTCTTAAAGCAATTTTTCTTTAATTATAATTTTTTCTAAGGTTAAAAATTTATGTGGTATCAAGATTCTTATGATGTAATCGTTGTTGGTGGTGGCCATGCTGGCACTGAGGCTGCGCTTGCATCTGCACGAATGGGTTGCAAAACTCTTTTGTTAACCCATAACATTGATACTTTAGGTCAAATGTCTTGCAACCCAGCCATTGGTGGAATTGGTAAAGGACATTTGGTGAAAGAAATAGATGCTCTAGGTGGTTTAATGGCTACAGCCATTGATCATAGTGCTATTCAATTTAGAACATTAAATGCGAGTAAAGGTCCTGCGGTAAGAGCAACCAGAGCACAAGCAGACCGCGCTTTATACCGAACTTTTGTTCGTCAATTTTTAGAAAATCAAGAAAACTTAACGATCTTTCAACAGCCTTGTGATGACTTGATCCTCGAGAATGATCGCGTGACGGGTGTTTCTACTCAAATGGGGTTGAAATTTAAAGGAAAAACAGTGGTCTTAACTGTAGGAACCTTTCTTGCCGGACAAATACACATTGGCTTGAATAATTACCAAGGTGGACGTGCAGGCGATCCTGCTAGCTTAAATTTAGCAGCTAAAATGCGTGATATGCCATTTAGAATGGATCGTTTAAAAACAGGTACGCCACCACGTTTAGATGCAAGGTCATTAGATTTTTCCGTAATGGAAGAGCAACCAGGTGATGCACCTCGTCCTGTATTTTCATTTATGGGATCGCAAAATGATCATCCAGAGCAAATATCTTGTTATATCACGCATACGAACGAACAAACTCATCAGCATATTCGTGATGGTTTAGATAGATCGCCTATGTATACTGGTGTAATTGAAGGTATTGGACCTCGTTATTGTCCTTCTATTGAAGATAAAATAACACGTTTTGCTGATAAAACATCACATCAAATTTTTGTTGAACCTGAAGGGTTAACCACACATGAAATTTACCCAAACGGTATTTCAACCAGTTTACCTTTTGATGTACAAATGAAATTAGTACGTTCTATTAAGGGGTTTGAAAACGCTTTTATTACTCGTCCAGGGTATGCCATTGAATATGATTACTTTGATCCTCGTGATTTAAAACAATCACTCGAAAGTAAATTTGTTGAAAACTTATATTTTGCAGGTCAAATAAACGGTACTACCGGTTATGAAGAAGCAGGAGCTCAAGGTCTCTTAGCTGCAGCAAATGCAGCAGCACGTGTTCAAGGTAAGGAAGAACTTATTCTAGGACGTGATCAAGCTTATATGGGCGTATTAGTTGATGATTTAGCAACATTAGGTACAAAGGAACCGTATCGTATGTTTACCTCTCGTGCAGAATATCGTTTGTTACTAAGAGAAGACAATGCGGATATTAGATTAACAGAGAAAGGTCATAAACTTGGTTTAGTGGGTGAAGAGCGTTGGAAAGCATTCAATGAAAAAATGGAAATAGTTGAAATGGCAAAAAATGATTTTAAATCTTTTTGGCCTACATTTTCTTCAATTGTAAAGCTTCAAGAAACCTATGCTTTTGATGAAGATATTAGTTTTTTGGATGCTTATAAACTTTGGTGTACTTCTGCTTTAAAAACTTTTGTATATGA
>ENA-ORXI01002431-ORXI01002431.1-sediment-metagenome-genome-assembly--contig:-NODE-2431-length-13341-cov-10.336399_pt1 | contig 13341 bp, 7 predicted proteins | sample MGYA00237861_ERZ511468 | MGnify/ENA primary metagenome ERZ511468 (study PRJEB26299, sample SAMN06266213) | sediment metagenome | isolation source: Hudson Canyon methane seep mesocosm | place... | reverse complement strand
AAACAGGTATTGAGTGGCCCGGGCTTGATTATCATTTAAGCATTGAAAGTATGCTAAATTTACAGGTTCAGCAAAGAGCCGCTTGAATGAAGCTACTGAATATAAGCCCGTAGGGTGGAAAAGTAAAACGCATTCCACCGCTCTTTGTGGATGAAGGGAAAGTAGAATAATATTGCTCTAATCTAGGAGCTAAAAGTAGAAAAACTTAAGCACTTTTCTTTGTATATCCGTGTGTTTATGTAAATATAGTCCTTATCTGCAAAAAATAACAAGTCATCCGACTATAGGGCAAATCCTTGAAATCACATTATTCATTATTTATTCTATTATCTTTATCGCTGCTATTAAATGCCTGTACGGTTGTTTATAAAGGCACGGGTGATGCCATGATCGGCTATGCTGAAGATCAGGGCGTGTCTTATATGCTGGCGACCGATGATGTTGCCTTAAGCTGTTCGATGGTTGAATCCTTTACCCCTTTCCTGTTAAGTTTTTCTCAAGTCACAACCCCGCCAGACCAGCTTGCCATTTTGTTTTATTTGATGGCAGGAAACTGTGCAGAATTTAAAGCCTGGGAGCATGAATTACGTTATCTACGGGCTATATACGCTAAAGAACCTCAGGAAGCGCAGGATGCTCGTATTGCGCAACAACGATTATTGGGCTTGGCAGCACGCAGACAATTGATCGGCTATCGGTATCTGGCGAAAGCTTTTGTAGAACCAGGATCTGAATGCCCCGAGTTTTCTTCTGCTGATGAGGAGTTATACTGGCTAATAGGTCTTATTGATGGATTGCAGGCGATTATTAATGATATTGCTTCGGCTGGAATGGCGGAAGTGCCTATGGATATTGCCTCTAAAGTAGGGCGCGGAGCGGCCTGTTTAAATAATGAAAAATGGTGGGGAACACCCTCAGCAATACAGGCTGCAATCTGGATGACAATTCCTGGGAACCGGCCAGCCGATAAAAATCCTGAACAAATTCTAAAGGATGCTGTACAAATGGGATTGCAGCAGGGGATCAGAATGCCTCAGTTGTTATCGGCACAAGTTTATTTGGGCCTAGGCAAGGTAGAGCAGGTTAAAGCTATTATTCGGGACTTTAAACTGATAAAACAAACTCCGGTAAGTCAAACTTATAAAACGCTAAATGATGTCTCCAGCTTGCAATTGCAGGCTATCTCAGATAGGTTGTGGACTGAGGCAACAGGAAGTCGAACGCCTTTAGGTCGTTTAGGGTATTTTTGGGATGATCCGGTAAAGGCCGTAGAAACGATTGATATTGATGATCTGCTTTAATTGGGATGTATATTTGACATGGCTATTAACAAAGCACAGGTTGGCAAAAACTAGCCCTTCTTGTTCCCATGCTCCTGCGTGGGAATACATACCTGTCTCGGACAGGTTCCTAGGTTCACAGCACGGTATGCATTCCCACCGAATACGCTGGGAAGGAGAAACTGACAAACATTTATCTCTACAGTTTAAGGGACTTAAAAGCAGAGTTGTATTATGATCTTAAAATAAGCTGTGATAAATTGATAGTCATATAAATTTGTTTGTAGGAGCGTCCGCCCCCGGCGCGATTCTAATAATGCTTTTTCCTTAAAATAGAGGAGAGTCATTGAAAAGTTATAGTAAAGGGTTTTTCAAGCTATTATTGATGGGCTTGTTAAGTCTGAATAATGCTGTTGTGCTGGCCGACACTAAAAGCCTGTGTGTGTTCGATTTGTTAGGCGCAAATGGTCCGATCTATGCGCAAATGAAAGATTATAAAATTGCCGCATTAAACTGGGGTGTCGACTTTCAACTCAAACCTTATCTTAGTGAGAATCAGGCAGCCGCTGATTTTAAAGCCGCTGTGTGTGATGCCGTCAGTTTTACCGGTATTCAAAGCCGGCAGTTCAATTCTTTCAGTGGCAGTCTGGATGCAATGGGGGCATTGCCTTCTTATGCCTATTTGAAAACCGTTATCAGCAGTATCAGTTCTGAACAAGCGACACCTTTAATGATCAATGAACCCTATGAAGTGGTTGGGGTCATTCCTATGGGGGCAGCCTATTTGTTTGTGAATGACAGGTCGTTGCTAATACAGCATGACCACAAGGAGAATGATTTATCCAGGGTACGCATTGCTGTTATGGCTAGTGATCCCGCGCAAATTGAATTAGTCGGCTTGATTGGAACACCCTCTCTGAGTTCATCCATAGCCGAGATGTACAGTAAGTTTAATAGTGGTTTGGTTGATGTAACCTATGGCCCTGCCGTTATTTTTCAGGCGATGGAAGTCTATAAAGGCTTGCAGGAAAGTGGAGGGGTTATCCGTTTTCCGGTAGCCCAGCTTTCTCTGCAAATTATGACGCATAAAGCTAAATTCCCGGCAGAGTTTGGTCAGCAATCACGCCGATATGCTTTAAGTCAATTTGATAAGGCCGTTATACAGGCAAAAAATTATGAACACAGGATTGCTGAAAACTGGTGGATCGATATTTCGGAGAGTGACCAGAAGCGTTATCATGAAATGTATAGAAAAATGCGAATTTCGCTGCGGAACAAAGGTATTTATGACGCTAGAATGCTTGCGCTAATGCGTCTGGTTCGTTGTAAAAAAGCCCCTACCCGCCAGGAGTGTTCGGCGATAGATAAAGAATAATATTGGCTCTGGCGCGCAGGCTTCAGCCTGCATGCTTAACGCTCGAAAGCAGACTAAAGTCAGCGCCCCCCAGTAATTGTCATATGTGTCTGTTTTTAAGGGTTAAATAGTGAATAAGCTTGTTCAAACACAGCATGGTATCAAGTAGGAGTCAGTTAATGGCAGACAAGGTAAACTCAAGCGTTCTTCGCTGGCTTATGGTGTTGCTGATGATTTTGTTATTGTTCTCAGTCACTATTACGCTGGCAATTAATAACTCTGGCAAAATATTAGTCAGTTTTATTGAAGATCATGCTGTGCCTTATGTTTTAAAAACAGATGATGTTGAAATGGGCTGTGTGATGGCCGAAGCCTTAACATTGTTAGTTCCTAGTCTTGCTCAGATCAATGCCTCGCCTTATAAGTTGTCGGTCATTTTTGGTTTTCTTTCTGGGAGTTGTTCTGAATTTAAGGCCTGGGAAGAAGAATTGCGGTATTTGCGTGCTATCCATGCAAAAAATGTGACTGAAGCACAGGATGCCCGAGTTTCACAAAAAAGATTTCTTAATCAAGCGGCGCGCAGGCAATTAAAAGGCTATCGCAATCTTGAATTAGCTTATCCTGAACAAGCAGGAAATCAATGTCCCGATTTTAGTAGCTGGAATGAAGAGTTTTATTGGCTGGTGGGCTTGATGGATGGTTTGCAAGCCGTTCTAAATGATCTGGCCTCGGAGGGCAGCGCTCAGGTGCCTTTGGATATTAGTCTTAAAGTGGGGCGGGGTGCTGCTTGTCTGGATAATGAAAGGTGGTGGGGCGTACCTAATGCAATTCAAGCCGCTGTTTGGCTTAGTTTTCCTGCTAATAAACCCGAAGGAGTACAGTCGCTGCAAGTTTTGGATAGCTCTGTGCAGACGGGTTTAAAACAGGGTATGCGCATTGTCCAGGTTATTGCTGCAAAAATTTATGTGGGGCTGGGTAATAGTGAGCGGGTTAAAGCTATCATCCAGGAGAACGTGGCAACCCGAAATAGTCATGCTGCTAACCCGGATTATTTATTTCTGGATAAGGTGGTGACGATTCAGTTAACGGCAATATCAGACGTTATGTGGACTGAAGCAACTGGGATACGTACACCTGTTGGAGGTTTAGGTACATTTTGGGGGATGCCTGAAAATGAGCTGGATACGGTTGATATAATGGATATACTTTGATTGCCTGATTCAGGCAGGACAAAAACTAGCCCATCTTGTTCCCATGCTCCTGCGTCACTGCCATTAAGTTAAGGGACTAGTCCGTTGGGGCGCAGTGCTTTAGCCTGCTGTTTTTAGCTATGAATGCAGGCTAAAGCACTGCGCCCCATGTTGTATTTTTCTTAACTTAATGGCAGTGATGCTCTTGCGTGGGAATACATACCTGCCTAGGGTCACAGCACGGTATGCATTCCCACCGAATACGGTGGGAACGAGAGAGAAACAAGCGGTTATATTTATAATTAAATACTTTTAATTTAATGGTAGTGACGCAGAGCATGGGAAGGATAATCTTATTTTGTTTCTGTTGTTAAATATTCTACTATTTTCTGGTAATTGAAGGATTCAGCCAGTTTCTGGAGTATATCTGCCAATTCGGGATTTAGTTGCCGGAGCTGGTTCAGGATGTCGTTTATTTGTTCCATATCACATTCGATTACGGCCTGGTATAAGCTGTCTTTAATTTGGGCTGGCAGTTCAGCTACTTGATCAGGGATAAGGCTATGTTCCTCCTGTGCAGGAGCTGAAACTTTGGACGCTTCACTATAGATATAACGCACAGGCAAATGCTTCTTCAGCATAGAAAAAGCCGCTTGTAAGCGATAGGGTTTGTGCATTTTATCATCACAACCTGCAGCAACAATATCACTTTCTTCCATGATCAAATCACTGGCAGTTAAGATCACTATTTTAACGTCTTTGCCATTAGGTAAGGATCGAATACGGCGAGTAGCTTCCAGTCCATCCATTCCAGGCAGGTCCAGATCCATCCAGATAAAATGAGGCTGCCAGCTTTGAAATATTGACACAGCCTCAGCACCATCTTTGGCTTCATGAACAGCAAAACCAGCTTGTTTAAGCAATATATTCAGAAAGCGACCGTTTTCAGGATGGTCTTCGGTGATTAAGATTTTATATTCGGGTTGCCCAGCCTCCAGGCCAATGATTTTAGGATTAGATAAATCATCAGTAGCAACAATATCGGCATCTTTAGCCTTTTCTACGGGTAATATAATTTGAAATAAAGTCCCTTTATCTGGAGCCGAGTTGATATTTATCTCTCCCCCCATAAATTCGACATAAGAACGGCAAATAGGCAGGCCTAATCCCCCACCTTTCAGTGCAAGCTTTGAATCCTCTACCTGAACAAAAGGCTTAAACACTTGTTCTTGCAGGTCGGCAGGAATGCCTGGACCACTGTCTTCCACTTCAAGCAGTAGTTGCCGTGTGTTTTCCAAGCCCTTGTGTGGCAAGCTACTCACTCGTAGTTCGATCTTGCCTTGTTCGGTAAATTTAATGGCGTTAGCTAATAGATTATTTAAAATTTGACGTAGTTTACCTAAATCAGTTTTTATACAACGAGGTAAATCTTTTGCTATATCCAGCGAAAAATGCAGCTCTTTTTCTTCAGCCTGAATTTGAACCATCTTTCCCAGGTCTTGTAGCACAGCAGGCAGGTCGAAAACGCATTCGTCTTGTTGCATATTACCCGCTTCGATTTTGGCAAGGGCCAGAACATCGTTAATAATATGTAGAAGATGTTCGCCGCTACGATTGATAATTCGTAGGTTATCTCTTATTTCTTCTGAAATGGAAGCGTCTCCTGCCATAAGTTCAGAAAACCCCATAATTGCATTTAAAGGAGTACGTAATTCATGACTCATATGAGCTAGAAATACGCTCTTGGCTCTGTTGGCAGTTTCGGCAGCTTGTCGAGATTGGATCAAAGCCTCTCTGGCTTGTACTTTGTCAGTGATATCCTGAAATAAGATCACAAAATGATCTAATGATTGGTTTACTCGTCTGATACAGCGCACCGAGAGGGAAATGTGTATGATACTTCCATTTTTATGCAGATAACGCTGCTCAAGCTCATAGCCCTCCGATTTATTTTTAATGACTTCGGCCAGTTTGCTTTGTTCTAATGCCTGGTCTTGAGAGTAAGTAAAATGATGCCAATGCTTGCCTATTAGTTGTTCTTTTTTAAAGCCCAGAATTTTGCAAAAACGGCTATTAACATCACTTAAATAACCTTCAGCCGTCACAGTAGCCATGCCGATCAGGTTACTTTCAAAGTAGCCTCTATAGCGTGCTTCACTTTGTTGTAGTTGATCAAAGGTTAGTTGTAAAGTTTGTTGGCGCTGAAATAACTGCTTATAAAGCTTTACCCTGTTGAGTAGCAGGTTCTCATCGATAGGTTTGGTTAAATAATCAACCGCACCTATGGCATAACCTTGTTTAATAAATGCTTCGGTTTTAAATACCGCGGTAATAAAAACAATCGGAATATCGCGGGTACGTTCGGTCATTTTCAAATGCCGTGCAGTTTCAAAACCATCCATGATCGGCATCTGCACATCTAGCAGTATCAGCTGAATATCTTTTTCCAATGTCGCCAATAAGGCTTGCTCGCCAGATGTTGCTTCAATAATTTGAGTGTTCTCTAACTGAGCAAGCAAGGTTTTTAGCGTGAATAAATTATTCTCGTTATCGTCAACGATGAGAATGGTAAATAGCGGATTATTCATAGTCATCAGCTTATTTCAAACGGAAAACACTGGATTTGTTTTCAAATTTAGCAAAAAATTGCTCACCACTTCCAATTGAAAGACCGTCACTAGGGCCCATCAGTAGAAAACCGTCAGGATGTAGAGATCTGGAAAAACGCATAAATACCTTGTTTTGTAAGTCCCCTTGAAAATAAATTATCACATTCCTGCATAAAATCAATTGAAATTCGTTAAACACACCATCATGTACCAAGGAATGATGATGGAACAGAATCCGTTCACGATAGCGTGGCTTGATTTCCAGATAATGTCCGTTGTTCAACACATAGGCATCGAACAAGCGAGTTCCGCCGCTGTCCAGGTAGTTATTGCGATTGTTATCCAGGGCGGGCAATGAAAATAAGCCGGATTTTGCCTGCTGTAATACAAATTGATTAAGGTCGGTGGCAAAAATCTGGCTTTTCTCCAGCATCCCCAATTCATCCAGTAGAATGGCCAGCGAGTAAGCCTCTTCACCACTAGCACAGCCTGCCGACCAGATTTTAATCATCGGAAAACTATTTAGATAAGGAAGAATATGCTCGCGCAACAAACTAAATTGTTCAGGATGGCGAAAAAAACTGCTTACATTAATAGAGACCTCAACAAAAAAGCGCTCGAACACGCCAGGGTCAGAAAATAGATCACGCTGAAATTCAAAAAAACCAGCATAATCCATAGTCTCCATTAAATGCGAAATACGGCGTAATAACATGCCTTGCTGGTAACTGGAAAAATCATAGCCATATCGCACAAATAAAGCGTTAAGCAACAAATCAAGTAATTGAGGAGGTACTGTCTTTTTTCGGCCAACCAGCGCAGCAGCAAGAAAGCAAGCCAAGCCTTCTTTTTCCAGACAATAATCATAGGCTCCGCTTTTTTGTGCATTTTCCGGCAGCACTCGTGCCTCGCCACACTCTTCACTGCTTTCCAGCAATACACAAGCGCCTTTATCCCTTAGCTTAGCAATTCCTTTAATCCCATCATTTCCAAAACCACACAATAACACCGCCAACACTTGAGTCCCATATTCTGTCGCCAGGGAATCAAAAAGCACATCAATCGAAGGCCTGGCCATATTCACCTTGCCATCTCTGGTTAAATAAATAAGACCATTACTCACTTTAAGGTGATGGCCCGGAGGGGCAATATAGATAGTCGCAGGCTGTACCGCTAACATGTGTTGCGGCATAATTACCTGGTAATCAGTACGCACTTTAAGCAATTGGTCCAGATAATTTTCCACATCTTCTCGTATATGTTGAACGATAAAGACAGCAACCTCAGCTTTGGGCAAATGTTCGGTAATAAAAAGTATTTTATCCAGGCTTTCTGCGGAACCGGCTAGTGCAACAACAGAAAAACAAGCATTGGTTTTTTTTATCGATTGTCTGGGCACATAATTGACAGCTAAGCCCAGCTGTCCCAAAAAACGTACCAGATAACTATGATAAACATCTATTTTTAAATTCACCCCAGCATCAAGCAAGGAAACTAACCCCTCTACTATCGTAGCGGGAAGAGTATGGGCATCATAAAGAGATAACTTAATACCATAACCTGGGCGAGTTTTCAGAGCGGCTAGCAAATGATGAATATCATCACTCTTGTCTAGTTCGCCCAGCACATTAATTTCTCGGGTATTTTCTCGCTCGGAGATACTAATATTCACGCTCGGTTCTCACACCAGGCACTAGCCATATTAATCAATACTTCATAATCGACTGGTTTAACCAGATAATCATCGGCTCCGGCAGACATTGCTTTTTCCTTGTCGCTACGTAATGCCTTGGCAGTCAGTGCAATCACAGGAAGTTGTTTTAATACTGGGTTTTTCTTGATTTGACGGATGGCTTCAAAGCCGTCCATCTCAGGCATCATAATATCCATAAACACCAGATCAACCGAGTTTTCAGCCAGATACTTTAATGCCTTAACTCCATTGGTTGCGTTATCTACTTTTGCCCCCTGTTGTTCCAGAGCTGAAGTGATTACAAATAAATTACGGGGATCATCATCAACTACCAGTATGTGTCGATCAATCAGTTTACGCCCTGCTTCAGATTCTTTAGTCGGAAAACTTGATAATGACTCTCGCTGCCGTTCAGTAGGCATTTCGCTTAGAAAGCGTTCAATATTTTCTAACATACGCTGTTCCGCATGCGCTGTTTTGAGAATGATATTATCACTATATAACCGTAACTGTTCTTCATCCTCTTCCTTAAGTGATTGTTGTCCATAGAGTAAAATAGGAAGTCTGGGGGCCTGCTGATGTAACTTCTGACAATTATCCACGGCATCGTCAATTCCTCTACCGCCTAAATCGACAATCACCAAGGCACAGTCATTGCTTTTCAGATAATTCAGGGCCTGTTTTATCGATTCTTCTGTTTGCAGAGTAATATTAGTTTCTTTAACTAATTCTGCGATCTCATCAGTTTCCAGGCTACCCCGTTCAAGAATCAGAATGGTTTTATTTTCGGCTTGAGCCAGCATAGTCGCCCCGGCAGTGGCTAACTGGCTGTCATTCACTGGTTTTTGTAAATAACCGACGATACCTTGCTTAAGCAGTTCCTCATCTTTTTCTCGTCCCGAAATCACGTAAATCGGAATATGATCCAGATCTCTAGTTGATTTTAATTCCCTCAATACTTCACTACCTTCTTTATCAGGCAATCCAAGATCCAGCAAAATTCCACTAGGCCTATATGTTCTGGCCATTTTTAAGCCTTCTTCAGCAGTGAGTGCAGATAATGTTTTATAACCTTGCCTGGCATTGACGGCTCGAACACTGTCACAGAAATCGGCATCATCATCTATGATTAAAATAACTTGATCATCAGCAGCAAGTTTATCCCTGTCATCAGTCACTTGAACTTGCGAAGCTTCCTGTTTAATGGGTTTTATTGCTAGTGTCTGAAAATCTGGCACTGAGGAAGAGCCCATTTGGATCAATTTTTCAGGCAGCAATACGGTAAACTCACTACCTTTGTCGGCTGTGCTTTTTAATTCTATGGCACCACCCAATAAATGAGCAATACTGAGACTGATGGATAAGCCTAGCCCCGTGCCTCCGTAGGCACGGGAAATGGAGCCATCCACTTGTTGAAAGGCTTCAAATATAATCGCTTGCTTGTCTTCCGGGATACCTATACCGCTATCGATTACTGAGATACTAATAGCAAAATCAGGGTTGTCAGCAGGTGCTATACGTAGTTTGACAACACCTTGTTGAGTAAACTTGAATGCATTAGATAACAAATTTCTAATGATTTGCGCCAGTTTGTCCCTATCAGTATTAAATTCGCCCTGCCACTCATCTTCTATCAGATATTGCAGGTTCCCCTCTCTGGCGCTATCCATAAACTGTTCATGGAAATCATCCAGAAATTCTGTTGAATTGACGGTTTGCAAATGCAATTCCATTTTACCTGCTTCAATCTTGGATAAATCAAGGATATCGTTAATTAAGCGCAGTAGTTCGTCTCCTGCTTTGTGTATCACCCAGGCGCGTTTACTTTCTTCTGTATTGAGATGTCCTTGTTCATTCATGGCCAACATTTTTGACAATAGAATAATTGAATTAAGTGGGGTGCGTAATTCATGGGACATATTGGCAAGAAACTCAGACTTATATTGACTGGATATCTCCAGTTGCTGTGCTTTATTATCCAGTTTATCTTGAGAAAGCAACAAATCCTTGTTCTTTAGCTTCAATTCCTTTTGTTGTTTGCTCATCTGTTCATTGGTCTGCTTCAGTTCCTCGGTTTGCTGCTGTAATTGTTGTTGTTGCTCTTCCATTTGTGCATTGGTCTGTTGTAATTCCTCGGTTTGCTGCTGCAACTGTTGCTGCTGTTCTTCCATCAGGCTATTGGTGTCTTGTAGCTTGCTGCTTTGCTCTTGTGCTGCCAAGGTTGCTTTTTCGGCATCGGCTAATAGATACTGGATACGCCTGCGTTGCAAGGAAGAATAAAGAAAAGTACTGATAATCAGAGCTGACTGATCGACAAACTCACGCATGAGCTGATCAAAAGGGCGTAAAACAGCCAATTCAATCACACCATAGAGCAGTTGCTCATGCAGTAGAGGGACGGTATAGGTATGGAATGGGGTTGCTTCCAGAGTTCCAGTTGTGATGACTGCTTCACCAACACGAATGTCACGCAATAAAATAGGCTTATGTTCACGCGCCACTTGCCCCACCGCACCCTCACCCAGTACAAACTGCTGATGCAAGCGGTCACGCTCGGTAAACATATAGCTAGCCAATAACTGCAGGTCTTTTTGATCCTGATCGTATAGATAAAACACGCCATGAGCCGCATCCAGATATCGGCAGGTAAAACTCACTGCATGATCGGCTAATTCCTCCGGCATGATCTCACTGGAAAGTTGTTGGCTTAGCTCGGCCAAACCATCACGCTGCCAACTCAGCTGCTGTGTTTGCTCGCGATTATCCCGCAACATATCTGTCATATTGTTAAGTGCCTGGCCCAAGCGGTCTTGCTCAGATAAAATTGGCACGGTACCGGAAAAATCACCCGCAGCAATGGTATCTGCCTGTTTGCTTAAAACTTCCATGGTATCGACCAAAGATTCAGTCGAGCTAAGCATCTGTCCTATTTCATCTTCCGAATGATAGCTTGATGGTTCGCGTACAACCTCACCACGCCTCAAGCGTTCCAGTTGACGAGTAATCAATGATAAAGGTGTTAATAGTGAATCGAGGAAATAACGTGAAACGAAAAAAACCATCAACAACACAACGGCCAATAAAGAAAAAAACCAATATTTGAATTGGCTTAAATCACCGAGTACCTGAGCTTCATCTATGGTTCCGACCAGAATCCAGTAGTTTTCCTGTTCGCTAGGATGAGGAAAAATACGTTTAAAACCGATCACATGATCCGGGGTAAACAAAACCCCTTCTTCCTGGGTATTTAATTGTTCCAGTACGCCTGGAAACACAGCTCGAAAATTATCACCATGGCCTAGTAAATGGGCAAATGATTTAGTTGGGTCTGGGTGAAATAGAAATTCACCTTCAGGGTTGATCAGATAAAAATTACTGTTCTCTATATGTTGGTTGGCTGCGCGGATATAATCAAAAAAGGCATCAGCGAATAAATTGATCACCACCACCCCAAACTTTGCCTGGTTCTCACCATAAACAGGCTGAGAGAGACGAACCACTGGCACCAGCGGTTTCTCGATTTTTCCATATTCCCGGTTCAGATCTAACTGTTTTACCGAGATTTTCCCTTGCTTCAAAGCCAAAGCATCTGAAAAATAGGTTTCGTTACTTTTGTCCTGTAACTCGTCTAAATTTAATGAGCGCACACTGCGTGTCGTTGGGTCACGGCGTATGGTGATTTGTTCTCTACCTTGCAGATCTATAAAACGTACTTTATATAGATAGTCATAACTGCGACTAAAACCACGCCAGTTATCAATAACCGCTTCCCGCCAGCGATCCTTTTTATCTTTGACCCCCAGATCTTGCCAATAAAGATAACGGTACAGATCGTTGCTCTCAGAAAAAAAACCTAAATCACTACGCGTCAAGTCTAAAAAGTCACTAATTTTTTGGCTGACTTCGCTGGTATAGTCACTCACCAAGCCTGCCGCGCTCTGTTGATAGGCCTTAGCCGTACTACTGTATCCATAATAAGCAACAATACTTAAGGTGAATAGGATGACCGAATAAAAAACCAAGGCAAACTTGGTACGTATACTCATTTGATTAAATAATACTGAATATCGTTTCATAGTGTTTTAATGAGTTGCATTTTATAAATAGCCCAGCCTAATAACTGATGCACGTCAGCAGATGATTTACCCTGATAACTATTTGCCGGCGGTGTCAATACACGGTTCAAATCCATCCAGGCTTTGATGGTCTGTAATTCTGCCAACACCATTCCCACCATATTGAAGACATCAGATTTTAATACCTGCTCACGCTTACGAAAAACAGAAAAATCGGTACGTGGAATCCCCATATTACGTTGTAAACGTTGAACCTCCGCCATTAATACAAAAGCAGTCTGTAAAGAATCAACTGCTTGCATAGTCGGCTGTTTTTCTGGTGGAAATGAGGTGTCTTCGATATATTTTGCACTCAGAATGGAGTTGATGTCTTCATAAATACGCATGACTTCAGCGAACACATAAGAGGGATCAATATTTTTTCCATTGAGCTCATCCCATTGATAGGAAATCCAGTTCAGTTTATTGAAAACGTCAATAGGCTGTTTGCCGCTGAATTTCTCTACAGGGCTGATAAGCTGAGTAATATGCAAACGAGTTTTGAGTATACGAATCTCGGTAAGTATACGCTGAGTTTGCTCATAGACCAGTGCTGGATCCAGTTTCAGAACAGGCTCCAGCGTGTTGAGCGTGAGTACAGGCAGATGGTGTTTATGTCGAAATAAATTAATCTTGGCTAAAATGAAATAGCTTTTTTGCCATACATGCCGGGGTTTTAGCTCAGCAGTAATTGGTGGTGCCGGTTTTTCCTGGGTGATGGCAAAATGTTTTTTCAGGATTATGATTTCTTTCTCTATTTGTACCACTTGAGCATAGACATCAGATGGCGTGATTTCAGCCCGACTGAAAGCTGGAATTAAAAGCCATAGTGTGAAAATAAGGATTTGGGGTGTTCTCATGGTAGTTCACTGCTATATAAGTAATGTTAGCCTGTAAGAAACGAAAGCTAATAGCTGAATCATACAAAGTCCGTATCCTGCTTCATTGGGCATAGAGTCTTAGTTTTAAATCAAATATCATTTCTTAAACTGTGCTGAGGGTGGACGCTTTTACAATTGGTACTTTATGGTACAAATGCCTTGCCTTTAACCGTCTAAATGCCTCTATCTCAGTATAGTAAAAAAATTGTAACTATTCAG
>ENA-ORXI01002430-ORXI01002430.1-sediment-metagenome-genome-assembly--contig:-NODE-2430-length-13342-cov-3.536525_pt1 | contig 13342 bp, 13 predicted proteins | sample MGYA00237861_ERZ511468 | MGnify/ENA primary metagenome ERZ511468 (study PRJEB26299, sample SAMN06266213) | sediment metagenome | isolation source: Hudson Canyon methane seep mesocosm | place... | reverse complement strand
AACCGAACCGTAAAGGACGGCACCGTGTCTACTCCAGCAGGGACCGTATACGCCTCAAACTGATTCTGCGCGGTAAGCGATTGGGCTTCTCGCTCAGTGAGATCGGCGACATCATCGATATGTACGACTTAGAACCTGGTGAAGTGGGGCAGTTACAGTATTTCATCGAAAAAATCAGTGTGCGGCGTAAGACGCTTAAGCAACAGTGGGACGATATCGAAGTTACCCTTAAGGAACTGGACAGTATCGAAAAACAATGTCGAAAGTCCGTGACTCACCTGGACTAACCGTAACAACGAACCTGCCGGTGTTACGGTCTGTAGGCTCCAACCTGATCAGAATTACTGATTCGTTGCAGCCGACAGGCCAGTGTGGCTAAAACAATCACAGCCAAAATACTAATCATGTCCAGCACAGGCACTCGCGTACTACTCGTTCTGGCTTCGCTTGTGATCGTGATTGCAGGTCTTAAAGCCGCCAGTACCATTATTGTTCCGCTGCTAATGGCCCTGTTCATCGCCATAATTACAACACCGTTCATGCTATGGCTGACTGGCAAAGGCGTGCCCAAATGGGCTGCGCTGGGTCTCATTCTACTCGTGCTCGCAGGTTTCATCCTGACTGTCGGTTCACTAATCAGTTCGTCCGTAGACCAGTTCAGCGCTCTACTCCCCGCCTATGAAAGCAAGCTGCGTACTACCATAACGCTGCTGAGTGACTGGGCCGCCCGCCATAGCCTAACGGGATTCACCGGTGGCGAGTTCACGGTTGTTGATCCCAAGGCAGCTGCCCAGATTATCGGTGGATTGGTCGGCAGCCTCGGCAGAATCGTGGGTGACAGCTTGCTGATTTTTTTCACCGTCATGTTTCTTTTGGTCGAAGTATCTACGATACCCACCAAGTTCCACGCGATCCTCTCTGACCCTGATACCACTCTGGAAAGGCTGTCTGAGTTCCTGAACGCTGTGAAGCAATACCTGGTGATCAAATCCCTGACCAGCCTGATTACAGGGGTGGCCGTCACCGCGTGGCTCTTTTTCCTAGGTGTCGATTTTGCTGTGCTCTGGGGCTCGATTGCCTTTTTTATGAATTTCGTACCTTTTGTTGGCTCAATCATCGCTGCGGTCCCGGTGGTGTTCCTGGCCTTTCTCGATGCAGGTGTGCAAGACGCACTGCTGGTGGCCGCCGGTTTCCTTGCGATCAACCTTGTGGTGGGTAACCTGATAGAACCCCGCTTCATGGGGCGAGGCCTGGGCCTCTCTACACTGGTTGTGTTCTTGTCACTGCTCTTTTGGGGGTGGGTCTTCGGCCCGGTCGGCATGTTCTTATCAGTACCTTTGACCATGCTGATCAAAATCGCACTGGAGAGCGATCCCAGGAGCCGCTGGATCGCGATACTGCTGAGTAGCGGAACCCTGCCAAGGCAGTGAACGAGTCAGGAATCTGTCGTCTGCGGAGGTTTGTCCAACTGATAAAGCCCGCCGTTGTGTTAGTATTCCCGCGCCTGATGCTGACTCGATCGGCTCAATGACTGTCTCAGAATCTTCACCACAGACGATCACGGCCCTGAAGGCCCTGTCGCCCCTTGATGGCCGCTACGCCAGCCGTCTGGCTCCCCTCAACGATCTGTTCAGCGAATTCGGATTGATCAAACAGCGTGTTGAAATTGAAGTGCGCTGGCTTGAACAGCTTGCCCGTACACCGCAAATCCAGGAGGTACCCCCGCTTACTGATGATGCCTGCGCATTCCTCGATCATATTGTTGCTGACTTCTCCGTAACCGACGCAGAACAGGTCAAGGCAATCGAATCCAGAACCAATCATGACGTCAAGGCCGTGGAATATTTTCTCAAGGAAGCCGTTAGCGGTAAGCCGGAGCTTCAAGAAGTCTCTGAGTTCATCCATTTTGCCTGCACATCCGAGGACATCAATAACCTGGCTTATGCTGTTATGCTGGATAAAGGCAGAAACAACATCTTGCTACCGCTGATCGATCAAATGATCCAGGACCTGTCTGAGCTGGCTAGATCAACTGCGGGTCAGCCTATGCTTTCCAGAACCCACGGCCAGACGGCGAGCCCGACTACGCTCGGCAAGGAATTGGCTAACGTAACGGCTCGTTTGCTGACAGCACAACAGAAAATAGCGGACGTGCCGCTGTATGGGAAAATGAATGGTGCTGTCGGTAACTACAATGCGCATTTGTCTGCTTACCCTAATGTTAATTGGCCGATGATGGCGGATGCTTTTGTTACTGGTCTTGGTTTACAGTGGAACAAATACACAACACAAATTGAACCTCATGATTATATGGCTGAATTGTTCCAAGCAACAATGCGTTTCAACACGGTATTAATTGATTTTTGTCGTGATATTTGGAGTTACATCTCTATTGGTCACTTCAAACAAAAAACAGTGAAAGGTGAAATCGGCTCTTCAACCATGCCCCATAAAGTGAACCCTATCGACTTTGAAAATGCCGAAGGTAATCTTGGTTTAGCTAATGCTATGTTTGATCACTTGGCAACTAAACTGCCTATCTCACGTTGGCAGCGTGATTTAACTGACTCAACCGTATTACGTAATGTGGGTGTTGGTTTCTCATACTCTATATTGGCATATAGTTCTGCATTAAAAGGGATTAGCAAGCTAGATCCTAACCCTCAATCAATGGCAGATGATCTTGATTCAAACTGGGAAGTATTAGCTGAACCAATTCAAACGGTTATGCGTCGTTATGGTATCGAAAACCCGTATGAGATCTTAAAAGAACTCACTCGTGGTCGTCGTGTTAATGCTGAAATCATGCTTGAGTTTATTAACGGCTTAGAATTACCTGAAGAAGCAAAAGAAAGTTTACGTCAATTAACGCCTGCAAATTACGTTGGTAATGCAGCGGAACAAGCGCGTAACGTTTAATAATGACAACGCATCCCTACCCTCAATCTAAATCGGAGCAAATCCGCTTTGAGGGTCGGGATGAAGCTCGCGAACTAGTGATGAAAATGGCTTTACAAGCCAAACGTCAGATCTGTATCTTTGGTCGAGATATTGATGCTATTTTATTCGACCATGCAGATTTTATAGATTGCCTTAGTGAACTCGCTCGCCGAAGTCCCAAAACAGAAATAAAAGTCCTAGTACATGACACGTTAAGTAATGTACAAAATGATCACCGGTTAATTCCTCTAGCTCAACATCTAAGCAGTTCAGTGCACATCCATAATACAGCCAAACAACACCGAGATTTTCAACAAACACTCTTACTGATTGATGACTTCGCTTACTTAGTCTGCCCTCGGGCAACCGTCTATTCTGGTTCAGCTTGTTTATATGACCGATTAGAAGTTCGACAATTACAAAAGAAGTTTGATGAACAATGGCAGCAAAGTACAGCTGATGTCAGTATAAGACGGCTAAACCTATGAAGAGCTTACTCTTTGTTATTTTAAGCCTGTTTACCAGTTTGCTCTTAGCCGAAGAAAAAATTGAAACTATTCAGCTTAATCATCGACTTGCCTCTGAAATAGTAGTAGAAGTTCACTCTTTCCTACCAAAAGGTGCCACCGCACGTGCCTTTAATGATTATATTATTTTGCAGGCGAGTCCTTCTGTGCTCAAAGAAATTAAACAACTCATAAACCAACTAGATACACCGCTTCAACGTCTCAAAGTAACTGTATTAAAGACTGACCAACAATTATCAAAACAAAAAGAGTTAGGACTAGGTGCTGATCTCTCAGTAACTAATGAAGGTATTTCTGGAGGAGCCTCAATTAATACATGGTCGACTAATACAACTAGAAATAAAGATCAGCAGTATCAAGCACAAGGCATTGCTGGTAACCCTATCTTAATTTCTCTCGGCCAAGATGTTCCGCAGCAACGACAAGATGTTCTGATACTTGCTAATGGCGAGGTCGTCGTACAATCATCAACAGACTACATCAGCATCAATAGTGGTTTCCAAGCTATAGCGAGAATATTGCCTAATCATCAGGTGATTGTTGATATTCATCCCCGCTTTAGCCAATTATCAAAACGAAATGGGGTAATTGAAAGTAGCAATATTATTACTACTATTTCAGGTCCTGTAGGTACGTGGATTGAGTTAGGTCATATCGATAACGAAAATAATATTGAAAAACAAGATACAACAAGCTACCGTAGCCACCGACATTTACAACAAACTATCTACTTAAAAGTAGAACAATTATAAAGAGACACTATGGACATTAAACAAGCAATTGTTAGCCGTCGTTCAGTAAAACATTTTGATTCCGAACACGTCATGACGGAGTCTGAAATTGATGAATTGATGCAGCATGCCATCTTATCTCCAACTGCATTTAATATTCAGCACTGGCGTTTTGTTCGAGTAAAAGATGAAGAAAAACGGCAACAGATTCAAGATGCGAGCTGGGGACAAGCACAAGTTACAGCCTCGTCATTATTACTTATCTTATGTGCCGATTTAAATGCATGGGAAAAACAACCAGAACGTTACTGGTCTGAAGCGCCAGAAGAAGTACAAGACTTTTTATTACCGGCTATTGAAAACTATTATACAAACCATCATCAAGCTCAACGTGATGAATGTATTCGTTCTAGCAGTATTGCTGCAATGAATATTATGCTAATGGCAAAAGGTATGGGCTACGATAGTTGCCCTATGGATGGCTTTGACTTTGATCAGGTCGCTAAAATCATTAAGCTACCTCATGATCACATCATTACCATGATGATCACGATTGGTAAGAAAAAAACAGATGCTAGACCTCGTTCAGGCCAACTACCTTTAGATGAAATATTATTTACTGATAGTTTTTAAACTAAATTTATAACAATGTAGGAGCGAGATTTAGCTGAAAAAGATGTTACATTTCCTTCCCGACTATAAGCTCACTCCTACATATTATATTTTCTCGTATTGACGATATTCCGGTAACCAGAAATTATGGTCAATTAGCCCAACTAACTCTTCATCCGTCATTTGTTTTGCAAAACCTTGCTGTTGACCTACTTTCACGATAGCAAAAGCCATTTTTTTACTTAACTCTGCAATATCCGTTATTGGTGGTAGTAAAGCCCCTTTACCCGTCGCTACAATAGGTGCTGATGAAGCTAGCACTTCACTAGCGACTATTAACATTTCATCACTAATATGGCTTACTTTTCCTGCTATAACAGCTAAACCAAAAGCAGGGAAAATATAGCTATTATTACATTGTGGAATAATATATGTTTTCTCTAGGTATTCTATAGGCTCAAAAGGACTTCCTGTAGCGATAATCGCTTGCCCTTCTGTCCATTCAAGTAATTGAAGTGGTGTTGCTTCAATTTTCTTAGAAGGATTACTCAATGGAAAAATAATAGGTCGTTCACAACCTTGTACCATTGTTTTAATCACGGCTTCCGTAAACAGACCAGCTTGTCCAGAAACGCCGATTAAAATAGTTGGCTTCGCAAACTGCATCACCTCAACTAAAGACGCGTAATCCTCAGCACATTGCCACTCACTTAAGTTGCCCTGCTTCTGAACTAATGGTCTTTGAAAATCTAAGACTTCTGGCATATCTTCTGATAACAAACCATAACGATCTACCATAAAAATCTGGCTTCTTGCCTGTTGTTCAGTTATCCCCTCAGTACACATCTGAGCAACAACTTGTTCAGCAATGCCACAGCCTGCAGACCCTGCACCAACAAATACTACTTTTTGCTCTCGAAGCTGTTCTTTTTTTGACTTACATGCTGCTAATAATGTGCCCACTGTCACTGCAGCGGTGCCTTGAATATCATCATTAAAACAGCAAATTTCATCCCGATAACGTTCTAATAAAGGTAAGGCATTTGTCTGATTGAAGTCTTCAAACTGTAGCAAGACTTCTGGCCAGCGACGTTTAACAGCTGAAATAAAGATCTCTAAGAATTCATCATATTCATCTTGTTCTATACGCTTATGATGCCAGCCCATATAAAAGGGATCATCTAATAATATCTGGTTATTGGTACCAACATCCAACATAATCGGTAAAGTATAAGCTGGGCTCACACCACCACAAGAAGTATATAAAGATAGCTTCCCAATTGGGATCCCCATACCTCCAATACCTTGATCGCCCAAGCCTAAAATACGACTACCATCTGTTACCACAATAACTTTGATATTTTTCTTAGTCACATTTGCTAACATTTCATCAATCTGATGCCGCTCAGGATAAGCAATAAATAGACCTCGCGCACGTCGGTAGATTTCAGAAAAACGTTCGCAAGCATCACCGACAGTGGGCGTGTAAATAATAGGCATCATCTCCTCAAGATGCTCTTCCACTAAACGATAAAACAACGTCTCATTACTATCCTGTGTTGCACGAAGGAAAATGTGTTTATTGATTGCTTCATCAAAACTTGAATACTGAGCATAAGCACGTTCAACTTGTTGTTCAATTGTTTCATAACGTCGCGGTAGTAAGCCCATCAAATCAAAATCTTGGCGCTCTTGGTCACTAAATGCACAGCCTTTATTCAGCAATGACATATTCAATAATGCGGGTCCAGAATAAGAGAGTTGGATTGATTTATTGCTCTTCTCAGTTGCCATATATTTTCCTTGATTAATGACGCCGTAATTCATTTTTTCGGTAGTAAGTTAAAGATCCATTCACCTAAACCTTTCTGAATTTAACCAAATTTGAACAGGTAGATTTAAGTATATGACTTTCAGTAAATCGTTATTTTTCATTCTGGTCAATGTAATGAGAAAACGCTATTAAATCTTCTGATTTTAGGGGAGGATTATATTTTCTACCCTGCATGATCACAGTTATGAATATTGATTGCATTCTGAACAGGTTTGAACGAGCGACGGTGAATTGGGGTCACACCTAACTCTAGTAACGCTTGTTGATGTTGCTTTGTCGGGTAGCCCTTATGTTTAGCTAAGCCATAACCAGGATAAAGCACATCCATCTCTTGCATTTCATTATCTCTTGCTACTTTTGCTAGAATTGATGCTGCAGCAATAGCCTGTTCAGATTGGTCACCTTTAATTATTGTAGTCACAGGACAAGACAGTTTAGGTGCTTGATTACCATCAACCAAAGCATGTGTTGGTTGAATGGATAACCCCTCTACTGCACGCGTCATTGCAAGCAGTGTAGCTTGTAGGATATTGATCTGATCAATCTCATCAGCTTCTGAACGTCCTAGTGCCCATGCTAATGCCTTCTCTTTAATAATAGGTGCTAATTGTTCCCTACGTTTTTCCGTTAGTTTTTTAGAATCATTCAACCCTTCAATTGGGTTGTTAGGATCTAAAATAACCGCAGCTGTCACCACCGGACCAGCCAATGGGCCTCGGCCAACTTCATCAACACCGGCAATATATTCTGTCATTGTTTAGCCAACATATTGATAACAACTTGAGCCATATTCTTCGCACCACCAGCCGGTCCAAGTGCAGAGCGGACTTGTTTGCACACGTTCTCAGCATTACCTTTACTTTCTGGGCTTGTTAATCGTGTTAGTAATTCTTTTTCTAGCCGTTCTGAACTCACCTCATTCTGCAATAACTCAAGCACAATAGGTTTTGCTGTAACAATATTACATAAACCTACATAGGGGATCTTAACCAATTGTTTTAAGATGTTATAGGTCAATGGTGCAACACGATAAGTAATAAAGTGTGGAATACCTAATAACGCAATTTCTAAAGTAACAGTCCCAGATGCTGCAACAATGGCATCACACGCTGATGTGATTTCATAAAAATTACCAGATACAACTCGAACATCAACATCACTTTTAGCAATAATGGCATCAATCACACTAGTATCTATACCTTGTGCAATTGGCAATACAATATCAACATTTGCTAACTGCTGTTGTACTCGAGCGGCGGCTGAAAGCATAACTGGCAATAAGGCTTCTACTTCACTATGTCGACTTCCAGGAAATACTCCCAAAACTCGTCGATTAAACTTTATACCTAGTTTTGTTTTTGCTTGTTTTGTTGTCCATTTCCTTTGAACAGCATCAACCAAAGGATGTCCAACACAAGTAACCGGCACACCTGCCTCCTCGTATATAGGCACTTCAAATGGAAATAACACAGCCATATGGTCAACATATTTTTTGATTGTTTTCACTCGCCCTGCACGCCAGGCCCAGACTTTTGGGCTTATGTAATACAGTACTGGAATCCCTAGTTTCTTAGCTTGTTTGGCCAATTTCAGGTTAAATCCAGGATAGTCTACGAGAACTAATAAATCAGGTTTATCAGATTTTAGTAAATCAACCATCTGATTAAAGATCTTTTTAATACTACGGTAACGCTTTAAAACCTCAACTAAACCCATTACTGCCAACGCTGAAAAATCAACAATGATCTCGGCGCCAGCATCACGCATATTGTTGCCGCCAATGCCTTTAACAATTACATCAGCTTGAAGCTGTTTTAATTCTGCAATCATTCTAGCCGCATGTGCATCACCTGATGCTTCACCGGCAATCACCATGATGTGCTTAGCATTCAATCGTTTTCATCTCCTGCATAACCCACAAGTTCTAAGCCAAAGCCAGATAAACCCGTTAATTTTGTTGGTGTGCCAATGACACGCATTTTGCTTACACCTAAGTCAGATAAAATTTGAGCTCCAACACCAAAGGTTCTTAAGTCCCAACCTGTCTTCGCTGTTGGGTTTTCAGTACCACGATCTTGCTGCTGATATAACTCAACTTTAGCTGCAAGTTGTTTATTTTGTTCCGGCTGACGCAATACAACAAGTATACCTTTACCCTCTTGCTGAATTTGTGTCATAACCTCATCTAATGGCCACTGTGTTGACTCACGTGTCGAAGCTAATACATCAGCTAAAGGATCAGCCATATGTACCCGTACTAGGGTTTCTTTATCCGCTTCAATCTCGCCAACGACTAAAGCCAAATGTACTTGACCATTAACTGTATCTTGAAAACTATAAAGCTCAAAATCACCTTGTCTGGTCGGCATCTCACATTGAGATAAACGCTGTACTGTCATCTCATTTTCTAGTCGATAGCTAATCAAATCTGCAATCGTACCAATTTTTAAATCATGTTCTTTTGCAAATTTTTCTAAGTCGGGACGGCGAGCCATGCTGCCATCCTCATTCAGAATCTCAACAATGACTGCAGAAGGATCCTTGCCTGCTAATTGAGATAAATCACAACCCGCTTCAGTGTGGCCTGCTCGTGTTAATACGCCACCTAATTGCGCTTTAAGTGGGAATATATGGCCCGGTTGAACTAAGTCTTCGGGTTTAACGTTAGATTTAACAGCCGTTTGAATTGTTAAGGATCTATCTGCAGCTGAAATACCTGTTGTCACCCCTTTTGCAGCCTCAATTGAAACTGTAAAGTTTGTTGAATAAGCCGCTTGGTTATCCGTCACCATCAACGGTAATCGTAATTCTTTACAACGCTGTTCGGTCAAGGTTAAACAAATCAGTCCTCGGCCAAAACGTGCCATAAAGTTAATCGCTTCTGGCGTGACACATTCTGCTGCCATCACAAGATCGCCTTCATTCTCACGATCTTCATCATCCATGATAATCACAATTTTGCCTTGCTTCATATCTTCGATGATTTCAGCAGTGGTATTTAACTTCATTTAATAAACCCATTTTCTAATAATGTTTCACGTGTAATGCCCGTTTCTTTGTTTGGTAACAAACGTTCTAAATAACGGGCAATTAAATCAACTTCTAAGTTCACTTTTGTACCAATATGATAATCACTCATTATAGTTTCTTGCATTGTATGAGGAATAATATTCACTTCAAACCAGTTATCTGCTGCATTATTAACGGTCAAGCTTGTGCCATCAATGCATATTGAACCTTTCTCAACAATGTAACGTTCAAGACCTGTTGGAACTTCAAAACGAAATTTCACTGAACGTGCAGATTTATGGAGTGATACCACCGTACCCAAGCCATCAACATGACCACTTACAAAATGTCCACCTAAACGATCGCCCACAGCCAATGCTTTTTCAAGATTTACCTGTGACCCTGACTTCAAATCACCCAGACTTGTTCTATCAAGGCTTTCTCGAGACACGTCAAAGCTGAGTAAAGATGATTCTATTGCCACCACAGTTAAACAGACACCATTATTAGCAATACTGTCACCTAATTTAACGTCCAATAATTCCAAGCCTTTACTATCCACTTTTAAGCGAATATCACCACTTTGGGCTTGGAGTGAGTCAACCTGTCCAATTGCTGCAATAATGCCGGTAAACATCTATTTTCCAACCTCGTCATAATTTGGTTTTGCTGTAATACGCCAGTCTTTGCCAACTGCTCGAATATCTGTAATTGTTAATTCAATATTTTGGGCCATTGTTTGTAAGTCAGGAAGATGAAATAGCCCTTTTGCTGAATCCCCCATCAATTTTGGCGCCATATAAATAATAAGTTCATCTATCAATTTAGCTTCTAGCAAGGCACCATTTAGTACCGATCCCGCTTCAACCATCACTTCATTTATTTCTCGGTTTGCCAACTGTTCCATCATAGCGGTCAAATCTACATGACCTTTATCTTCTGCTAATTTCAGCGTATCACAGGGTAAATCGGCTTCATTAGCACGGCTTGTCACCAGCAAGACGGAGGAAGGTTCAGCCAGTAACCGAGCATCGTGAGCTAGTGGCTCATTACCAACAACAACACGTAAAGGCTGTCTGATACTGCTCTGTTTTGGGTACCAATCACCTTCAGGACGAACCGTGAGGGCGGGATCATCAACTAATACTGTTCCTGTCCCCGTAACGACTGCCGAACTTCTCGCTCGTAACTTTTGCACATCTTGTCGAGCCTCAGTTCCTGTTATCCACTGACTTTCACCTGATGCCATCGCCGTACGTCCATCCAGACTCATGGCTATTTTACTTCGTACATAAGGGCGACCTAATCGCATTCTCTGGCAAAAGCCAGGGTTTAAATCTTCTGCCTGTTGCTGTAATACACCAAGGCTAACGTCTATACCTGCATCTGTTAACTTAGTGATCCCCTTTCCTGCAACCAGAGGGTTGGGATCTCGCATGGCAACAAAAACACGTTTTACTCCGGCATTAATTAAGTTATCAGCACAAGGTGGCGTTCGCCCGAAATGACTGCATGGTTCAAGAGTGACATAACAATCAGCACCCTTTGCTTTTTCACCTGCATCATGAAGTGCATTAACTTCAGCATGGCCTTCACCAGCACATTGATGCCAGCCTTCACCGATAATGTCACCACCCTTCACAATGACACAGCCGACACGTGGGTTAGGATCTGTTGTGAAAAGTCCTCGTTCCGCTAGCTGCAGAGCGCGGGCCATATAATATTCATGTTCTTGCATGAGCTAGCTTAACTATGTCGCTCAGCACACCGAGGACAAACATGAACACCATTATCATGGGACCAATCTTCTTTTAAAGCATCATCCAAAGAACCTTCAAACCAAGCGCGTCCATCCGTAACTCGACGACCATCAACATCGCCTCGCAATGTACTGCGCTTTTGTTCTATATATCGAACACCCTGAGGATTACATACATCACAAAAGATAATGACTCGTAGCATGGTTCAGTCCTCTCCTAGCTGTTCAGTTTTATTTTCCATTCGTTCTATTTCTTCACGAAATGCATTTACATCTTGAAAGCTGCGATATACCGATGCAAATCGAACGTAGGCGACTTCATCTAATTCACGTAAGGCATCCATTACCCAATCACCTACAAGGCGACTTTCAACTTCACGCTCTCCCGTTGCAATTAGTTTACGAACGATTCCTTTCACAGCGGAATCAATTGCATCAATACTAACGGGTCTTTTTTCTAACGCCTTTAGAAATCCAGAACGTAATTTGTCTTCTGAAAATACGGCTCGCGATTGATCGCTTTTAATCAGCCTGGGTAAGGTTAACTCCGCTGTTTCATAGGTAGTAAATCGTTCCTTACATTCCACACAGCTACGGCGGCGGCGAATAGCATCTCCTTCAGCAGAAAGGCGGGAATCGATTACCTTTGAATCATCAGCACCACAAAATGGACAACGCATATTTAATTCAGTTTATGAATAAACAGGAAGTTTTCCACATACTGTAACCACTTTCTCTTTAACAGTATTCATCACAGTTGCATCACCACGGCTATCAATGATGTCACACATCCATGTTGCAAGATCTTTACATTCTTGTTCTTTAAATCCACGCGTTGTCACTGCGGGTGTACCTACACGAATACCTGATGTAACAAATGGCGATTGCGGATCATTCGGTACAGAGTTTTTGTTAATAGTGATATTTGAATCACCTAACCATGCGTCAACTTCTTTACCAGTAAGACCTGCTTCAATAAAGCTCACTAAGAACAAGTGATCATCAGTACCCTTAGAAACAACATCATAACCACGAGTCATAAAGACTTCCGCCATGACACGTGCATTCTTAACAACTTGTTCTTGATACGTTTTAAACTCAGGTAACATGGCTTCTTTAAATGCCACTGCTTTAGCAGCAATCACATGCATTAAAGGACCACCTTGGAAACCAGGGAATACAGCAGAGTTTAATTTCTTCTCAATTTCTGGGTTTGCTTTAGCTAAAATCAAACCACCACGCGGGCCACGTAATGTTTTATGTGTTGTTGTCGTAGTAACATCTGCAATTTGTGTTGGGTTAGGATAAACACCTGCAGCAACCAAACCAGCAACATGTGCCATATCGACTAATAAGTAAGCACCAATAGAATCAGCAATATCACGGAAACGCTGCCAATCAACAATACGAGAATAAGCTGAGAAACCAGCAACCACCATTTTAGGCTTATGTTCCTTAGCTAAACGTTCAACTTCATCATAATCAATCTCACCTGACTCTGGATTTAAACCATATGAAACTGAGTTATAAATTTTTCCTGATGCACTGACTTTAGAACCATGTGTTAAGTGGCCACCGTGAGCTAAACTCATTCCTAGAATAGTATCACCCGGTTGTAGCAAAGCTAAGTAAACAGCGGCATTTGCTTGAGAACCTGAATGGGGCTGTACATTGGCATAATCAGCACCAAACAATGTTTTAGCACGGTCCATGGCTAACTGTTCAGCTTGATCAACGTACTCACAACCACCGTAGTAACGTTTGCCAGGATAACCTTCTGCATATTTATTAGTTAATGAAGAGCCTTGAGCTTCCATAACACGTGGGCTAGTGTAGTTTTCAGATGCGATCAGTTCGATATGATCTTCTTGACGTTGATTTTCTGCTTCTATCGCTTGTAGTAGCTCATCATCAAAACCAGCAATGGCCA
>ENA-ORXI01002429-ORXI01002429.1-sediment-metagenome-genome-assembly--contig:-NODE-2429-length-13347-cov-2.791334_pt1 | contig 13347 bp, 13 predicted proteins | sample MGYA00237861_ERZ511468 | MGnify/ENA primary metagenome ERZ511468 (study PRJEB26299, sample SAMN06266213) | sediment metagenome | isolation source: Hudson Canyon methane seep mesocosm | place... | reverse complement strand
GGATCCATTTCATGAGTTCCAACAACCTCAGTTTCAGGTCCAATGAATTTTTCAATATGATCAGGATGGGCAACTACAACATCCTCACGCTTAAAACCATCACGAAGTAGTCCAGCCTCAACTTTGCGTAAACCATATGGGGCAAATTTTGCCACACCGTTAGTATGTGGTGCATAATTACAGATAAAGTCAAACAAAATTTTGGGCGTTACTTGGTTTCCTAAAATTTTGTACCAAATACTGCTTTTATCACGTGTTGGATTAAGTGCAGGTGCACAGCCAAAAAATGTAGCCAATGAAAGTCCGCGATACTCAGACATTAAAGTTCGATCCGCTGTCAATACAATTTTTGGACTTGTCATTCCGCTAACGATGAGTTTGAGCTATTTATTTTAAACCTTTTTAGGCTTAATCACTACACTTTTTCCAATATTCCAGATTTTGTCCTATGATAATGCCCAAATTCATCATTTTTCATTAAATAATCCCCATCAAAAATGGTGCCATCTCTACACACTAAATCTTCATTAATACAACAACTTCCACAAATACCAATACCACATTTCATCATACGTTCAAGACTTGCTTGAACAAAGATCTGATTTGATGTTGCTAACTTTACTGTCTTATACATCATTAATTCTGGTCCGCAAGTGTAGACCGCATCAAAGCTGCTCTTTTCAAGTAATTCTTCCAAAATATCTGTAACAAATCCTTTTTTTCCATATGTACCATCTTCCGTAACTGGTATGACTTGATGTTCATTTTTTTCAAGTAGTTTGTTTGCCAAGTCCTCGAAGAATATTTCTTTCTTTGTCTGGGCACCCATTAACAATGTAATATCATGTGACGGTTTGCAAAAAGTTATCAAACGCAATAAAGGAACTAAACCTGTTCCTCCTCCAATTAACAATAGTTTTCCATCTTTAATATCAAAGCAGTTTCCATACGGACCACGTACACCAATGTAATCACCTACGGTAAGATTATACATTGCAGTTGACGGTTCACCACGTTTTCTAACTGTAAATGCAGCTTTATTTTTTTCTTGTGTAATCATTACACTCATAGGCAATTCATTAACACCAGGAATCCATACCATTGCAAATTGGCCAGGAAGAACATTAGATAATACTTTATCAGAAAAGATTAATGTTCGAACAGTTGGTGTTTCATCAATAATTTTTTCAATAGTACACATATAGTGACTATTAGGATCTCTTTGCTTTCCCAACCATTTCACCTATACTTGAAAATCCTTTTTGTTCCATATAATTTTGAATCCCACTGTTTATCTCTGCAAAAACTTCTGTCCAATGTTCACCTAACACACTTCCAAACTGTACAGCAGATGCACCAGCAAGAATAAATTCTACAGCGTCTTGCCATGTAGAAATACCACCACAACCAATTATTGGAATATCAAACTTGGACGAAATTTCATAAACACATCTTACAGCAATTGGCTTAATCGGAGTTCCAGAGAGGCCTCCAATTTTGTTACTGAGAATTGGTCTCTTAGTTTCAACATCTATTGCCATTGCACGAATTGTATTAATTGCAGTAATACCATCTGCACCAGCCTGACAGGCAGCACCAACAGTATCTAGATAATTTGTAGACCCCAATCCTACTTTTGCTATAACAGGTACATTTGTGAGGGCTTTCACTTTTTTTACGATTTTTTTTACAAGTTCAACATCGTCGCCGACCTCTAGTCCAACTTTCGCAACATGTGGACATGACAAATTCAATTCATAGGCAGAAACTTTGCAATTTTCAAACTGCCTAACCATAAAATCAAAATCATCTTCTACTGAACCAACTAAACTGACGATTATTGGAACCTCATTGTTTGAAGAAATCATTTTAGCAAAATTACCGGCGCCTGGATTTGCCAATCCTACAGCATTTAGCCATCCGCCTCCTTTTACACTAAAAATTGTAGGATTCGCATAACCATCCCAGGGCTCCTTGCTTAATGATTTAGTAACAACGGCGCCTGCCCCAGCACGATATAGACGTCCAAAAATATCAAGAGAAATTCCTAAAATGCCAGAAGCAAGTATGGTTGGTCTTTCCAAAGTCAGTGTTCCTATTGAAGTTGAGATGCTAGGTTTCACTTTGAATACTATGATTACATTCTCATATAACAGTTGATTATCAAACCTAATTGTTAACTTTTTAATGAGGAATAGATGTCATATTTTGTTATGCATTCGGTTATACTCACAGAGTTGGGAATTGCAGTTTTTGATGAACAAAAATGTTTGAAGGCATTTCCTTTTGAAAATCCAGCAGAAGATTTTGTATTCGTTAAAAAAGGAAAATCAAGACTTAGTGATCTTGGAAAATTTCTTACAAATTTTGAAACAATATATGTCAATGATCGTGCAATGCTAGATATTTTGAAAAAAAAATCAATAGAAGCACAATTAATGGATAGTCAAGAAACTGATAAGATACAATCAACAAAAACAAAAATTTTAGTAGATTCAGGATTTGCTGAAGATGAAAATGATGCAATGGAAAAATTACGCGAGTTTGCAATACAGCTTTCATCTTCTAAAGTTTCCGAAGTTTCAGAGAGTCCTGACTTACATATTATTCAAGCAATTAATACACTTGATGAAACTGACAAGATAATTAACAGTATTAGCTCAAGATTACGAGAATGGTATGGTTTACACTTTCCAGAGCTTGATAATCTAATTGATAGTATCAATGGATATTCACAAATAGTTCTATCAGGAAAACGAGAAAACATGTCAAAAAAAGATTTTGAAAAAGCAGGATTTCCTGAATCTAAAGTGGAAATGCTTTCGTTGGTTAAAGAAAAAAGTAGGGGAGGAAAAATTACGGATAAAAATCTTGCAATAGTGCAAACTTTGGCAAACCAAATTTTAGAACTTTTTGATCTTAGAAATTCTATTGAAGAGCATGTTAATGAACAAATGAATGAACAAGCACCAAACATTTCTGCAATTCTTGGAACAGCAGTAGGAGCTAGAATTTTGGCACGTGCTGGAAGTTTAAAGAGACTGTCATGTATGCCAGCAAGTACAATTCAAGTTTTGGGAGCAGAAAAAGCATTGTTTCGTTCTCTAAAGACTGGATCAAATCCACCTAAACATGGAATTCTTTTCCAACATGCAACTGTACATGCTGCACCTAGATGGCAGAGAGGAAAAATGGCAAGAACAATTGCTGCAAAGGCGGCAATTGCCTCAAGGGTTGATATGTATAAAGGAGGATTAAATCAAACCCTTTTGGATAAACTGAATATTAGAGTAAAAGAGATTGAAGAGAAAAACAAAGAACCTCCTGTAAAGAAAGAATTAAAATTTGAACCAATTGTAAAAAGAAAAAAATCTGGGCGATTTATGAAGAGAAAACGAAAGAATTTTGGAAGATAAACAAAATATTTTCTGGTTTCAGATAGATGGAGAGAAAAAATTAGCAACTGAAAACTTGGTTCCTAAAAATCAGGTTTATAATGAAAAGCTAGTCAAAATCAAAGGAACCGAATATAGAATTTGGAATCCATTTAGAAGTAAGCTAGCAGCTACCATAATGAATGGTTTGAGGGATTTTCCTTTCATGCAAAAATCCAGTGTATTATATCTTGGAGTATCAACTGGCACAACAATCAGTCATATCTCAGACATTGTTGGACAAAATGGAATTATCTTTGGGATAGAACATACAAGTAGAGTTGCTAGAGATTTTTTAGATAGAGTAGCTTCGCACAGAAAAAACATAATACCAATCATTCAGGATGCAAGAAAACCACAAGAATATTTTTCAGTTTTTAAGAAAGTTGATGTTGCATATGTAGACATTGCTCAACCTGATCAAACTGACATAGCAATTAATAACTGTAAAATGTATCTGAAGTCTAATGGTTATTTATTCTTGGTAATAAAAACTAGAAGCATAGATGTTACAAAAGACCCAAAGAAAGTTATTTCAAATGAAATAAAAAAACTAGAGTCACTTTTTGAAATTAAACAGATAATTAATTTACAGCCATATGACAAGGATCATGCAATTGTAATAGCAGTGTTCCTAGGATAGATTTCTTTTTTTCATCAAAATTTGTACAGGCTTCCAGCTTTTTCGTAAATAAGGAGGAATTTTCTTTTGTTTTATTGATTTTTTTAGAAAATATTTAGTTTTTGGATCTGATGGATAACCGCTACCTATGTCATCTTTTTTCTTCAATCTAGAAATTGACATGTCACGGGCAACTTTTGCAAGAATTGATGCAGCAGAAACCACTACAAATTTACTGTCTGCATGGTGATATGATCTTATTTTAGAATGTGAAACATCTTCTGAAATTTCTTTCCCAAATCGTTTAGGATTTACATCACACGAGTCAACAAAAGCGATTGAAGGAGAAAGTTTTGATATTACTTTAGCCATATACTTTGCTTCTAGATGGTTAAGTGCATGATTGAAAACACTTTTGTCAATTGTTCTAGGAGGAATTTTTACAATGTAATAATCATCTACAATGCTAATGATTTTTTTATAAAGTAGTTTTCTGACTGGCGGTGTTAGTTTCTTAGAATCACGAACGCCTTGCTTTTTTAATAGATTAATTTTTGATTTATTTATTACAATTCCGGCAATGACTAAAGGACCTAAAACAGAACCCCTTCCTGCTTCATCTACTCCACAAACACGCATGAAACTTTTCATTTTTTTGAGTATTAACCATTATAGGTAAAAAGAATTCAAGGAATCTATTGCAAATGACAGAAGAAAAAATTATTGAGATTATGGAAGGTACTACGAAAATCCTTGTCACGGAAAAATCAATCAAAGAAAAGGTTCCCCCAAAAGAACCTGTATTTTTTAATCCTGTAGCTAAACTGAATAGAGATTTCTCAATTTTGGCATATTCAGCATTTTGGAAAAATTTTGATAAACCCAAGATATTCCTAGATGGATTAACAGGAGTTGGTGCAAGATCACTAAGGGTTGCAAACGAAATATCCAACGCTGAAAAAGTGATTGCTAACGACGTCAATTCAAAAGCACTAACCATTACTCAAAATTCTGCAAAATTGAATAAAATATCAAACTTGGAAGTTTCTGAAAATGAGGCATGTCGTTTTTTTAGCTTATTTTCAAAGAAGGGTGATAGGGGGTCAATTGTGGATATTGATCCATTTGGTTCTCCAACAAAATACTTTGATTGTGCAATAAGAGCTACGATGCATAGTGGGTTATTATCAATAACTGCAACAGATTTGCAGGTTTTACATGGATTGGCAAAAAAGGCTTGCCAAAGAAAATACTATGGAGTGCCCATTAAAACAGAATATTCTAACGAGATTGCAATCAGGCTGATTCTAGGTTGCCTTAACTTTGTAGCTGGAAGACTGGATATTCAGATTATCCCTAAATTTGTAGAAAATGATATGCACTACTATAGAGTGTATGCAAAAATATTAACAAAAAAAGACCAAGATGATAATTTGGGTTATATTTCACATTGTTTCCATTGTGGTAACAGAGTAGTTGGAAAAGAAATTACAGAAAATTGTATCATATGTGAAAATAAATTACATTCTGCAGGTCCATTATGGATAGGGCAACTGTTTGATAAAAAATTCATTATTAGTATGATGGAAGAGATTCCAAAATTTGTGGTGGATAGTAAGTGTGAGAAAATCTTAGAGAAATGTGAATTGGAGGCAGAAATGCCTGTAACATATTATACTCTTGATGATGTTGCTTCGAAAATGAAAAGATCTCCATTCAAAATAAAAAATGTAATAAAAAAGCTACAGGATGCAGGATTTATTGCAAGTCCAACCTCACTAAATCCAACAGGATTTAGAACTGATTGTGGTATTGATAATATAAAAAAAATATTTGAAAATTAGCCTAGGTATCCAAGACATATACAATATAATTCACTACTTGGTTTTCTACTTGCTTTTGGTTTTGTTAACTTCACCCTAAGGAATTTTTTTTTCATATAGTGATAAAATTCGTTTGAAAATTCACCGTCAAAAACTTTAAAAAGTGAATTGCCTTTTTTTTCAAGAACTTGTTCCATAATTTTTACAGCTGAATAGTTTAATGAGATTTGACTAGCGTGATCGACAGACCAGTTTCCAGTAACCTGTGGCGAAAGATCACAGATTACTGTATTTACTTTTTTTACAAAAAAATCAAAAATGTCTTTAACAATATTATCATCATCAATACTTGCCCTTAGAATAAATGTGCGTGGGATTTCCTCTACATAAGAGCTATCAATTCCCATAACTTTTCCTTTATTACCTACAATTTTGGCTGCAACTTGCATCCATCCTCCAGGCGCACAACCTAAATCTAAAACAAAATGACCAGCGCCAATTATACGATATGATTTATTGAGTTCTTTTAGTTTGTAAGAAGCTCTGCTTCTATAGCCTTGTTCGTGCGCCAGTTTTCTATAATGATCTTTTTTTGCATCAATTAGTTTCATGACTTTTTTTAGTTTTTAATTCTGTCAAAACCCAATCTTCAATGTACACACAAGTTTTTGGGCTTATTTCACCATCTGTTGAACATTTACCTTCTACTGGACAGACTAAACATGGAGCATTTTCAATAGATATTGTGCTTATAGGTATTTTCTTAATTAAGAGTAGGTAAGTCCATCTCCCATTTTCTAAAATTTTTTCTCTCGTGATATTTCCCAGTTTTTCTAATTTTAATGCCAAGCGAGAACCATCCCTACTTGAAAGTTTTAACTTTCTCCAAAGAATGTTTTGAAGTATTCCATTAGTTGCATAACTAGCAATCATTTCAGTAACCCTGTTGACCAATTTATCCATGTCAGTTTTGTCTATTGCAAAATTCTTAATTTCATCTTCAGTAAGTTGTTCTTCTAATTCTTCCTCATAGGTTCTTTTAGCTTCTTCTTCTTTCTTTTTTGCCTCTTCTTCTTTCTTTTTTGCCTCTTCTGCCTTCTTTTTGGCCTCTTCTTTCTTTTTGGCTTCTGCCTTCTTTTTGTCTACCTTCTTTTTGGCTTCTGCCTTCTTTTTGTCTACCTTCTTTTTGGCTTCAGTTTTAACTGAAAGTTTTAACTTCTTATTTCGTGATACTAATTCTGCCTTTGCTTCTTCAATTTCCTTTTTGAGATTAACAGCAGATACTATTTCTTTTTTTACCATAAAATCACTATTATTTTCCCAGCCTTTCAACCCTTATTATCTATTTTGAGAGTTGGTTGTTGAAGTTACTTTGACGAATAAGTTAAATCAAAGTCGAGCAAAGACGCACTAAGTTGCGCCTTAGAAAATTTAGAGTTAGAGCTTTTCGTTGTATTCATGATTCAGGAGATATTACAGTTGGAGATTTAGCTGCATTTGTTGGAAGAAATGAAAGTGGTAAAACCACAATTCTTCAAGCGTTAACATTATTGAATAAAGATGAAATAGCTTCGGATCTTGATTTGTGCGATGAAATGGTTGAAGAGCTTAAATCAGAAGTCAAGCTTGCTGAAGGTGAATTTCAATTAAATAAAAACGAAATAAACATGATTAAAGAGAAATTTCCTAGCATAGAGCTCAGTAAAATAAAAATTTTTAGAACTAACAAGGAAGAGGAAATACAATATGATTTGGGTGATATTAAATTTGAACAAGACGAAAATACAGGTTTGAAATCTTGGAAAAATCTCTCTGTAGGTTTGTTAGATTTTGTTGATACAATTCCAAATCACATAAGACAAAAATTAGATACAAGGTTTTTTGAAGGTCGTGCACCAAATAATAAAGAAATTTTCAAAACAAGCCTAATTGCGTTTAATAATAATATACTTGATACAGCATCTCAAGAACATCAAGTAATTTCTGATTGGAAAGAGTTCTATGATAAAATAATGGGAGATTTTGATAATATTTTAATAAATAGTATAGAAAGGATCGAATTAGAAGAATTCCTTAAAGATAACTTGCACCCACGTTTTGTTTATTTTTCCGATTATAAGAAAATTCTAGGTAACATAAATCTAAATGAATACCTTACTAGTCCTACAGGTTCTGAAGCAGGTGGTATTCAATATCTCGAAGAGTTTGACAGAAGTGAAACTGTAAGGAATCTGCTTTATCTAGCTGAGTTAGAATTAAAAGAATTAGAGGAATGCCAAAATAGCCCATCAAGATTGATTAAACTGTTAAACACAGCAAGTAGAAAACTTACTGATCGACTAAATCCTTCGTGGAAGGGTGAACCAATTCACGTGGAATTAAGATTTAATCCGGGAAATATTTTGAGTGTGGTAATTTCAGATGTTCATAGGGATGGCATGATAACTAATACAGGTTTGTTAAATAGAAGGGCAGAAGGCTTCAAATGGACGTTCTCATTCATAGTAAATTTTGCAGCTGAAACACAAAAAGCAGAATTAAAAGAGGCAATCTTGTTACTTGATGAGCCCGCTAGGAACTTACATCCAACACAGCAACTAGGAATAGCTGACTTGTTGAAGAATCTTGCAGGATCTAATCAAGTACTATATGCTACACATTCACCGTTCATGATTTTTGATTATACCCCTGGTAATCTTCTTGTTGTAGAACTTGATAGGAAAAAACATCTAAGTAGAATTTTTTATGATTACTGGAAAGCAGATGATGCAACTCTTACACCAATTCTTTATGGACTGTCAAAGGGATTAGTTGACTCGATTATTCATAGAGAGATTGATATTAACTCACGCCCAGTCATCATAGTAGAAACTATGTCTGATACAATGTATCTTAATGCATTTGACAAGTTCCTTCAGGATCCAAACATATCAATGAACCCTCTAAACGTTGTACCTACACACAATAAAAATTCAGTATTACCCTTATCACTCTTTTATCGAAATCATGATTATAACACATTCATTCTCCTTGACAATGATTACGAGTCCAAGCAAATTGCTGATGAATTAAAAGTCAACAAATTCTCTGACGCACAAACTATATTTTTTGAGATAGAGGGAAAACTTCTTCCATCCATTGAAGATTATATGATAATTGAAGATTATCTTTATGCTGTAAATCAAACTTATGAGATAAAATTGCGTAGACAAGGATTTAGTAATATAACTAAGGAACAGGTATTGTTTCAAGGAAAAAATGGAATAATTGAAAATTTGAAAGCAATTTGGGACGAACATGGCGAAGATGATTGGGGTAAATTTGAAAAGGAAGAAGTCTGTAGATATATTTGTGGAAAAATTGCCTTGGGAGAAGCAAGCTTTCTAACTACTAAAACAAAGGATCGTATACGTGGATTGTACCGATTGATTGCTGAGCGTATACGACAATATCAGAATATTACGTCAAATGAGCGTAATCCAAGCAAATAATGAGAAATAGATAATTAATAGAAATTATTATATTCCAAATTAAAATAAATTTTAATTAAAGTTTAATTGTAGATGAAGAATTTATGAATTATATGAAAGTTCGGTCAAAAGGTAGTTTTTTCATCGCAATGCTACTGATATTATCTTTTTTTACATCATTCGCAATTTTAGAGGTAAATGCGCTATGTCTAAAAGATTCTAGTGGGACATGTACTGATTTTGAAGTGGATATTTCAGTTAGCGCCAAGGGCTTTGAGAATACAATTATTATGGAATTTGAAAATGGGGAACAAAATACGGTAAAAATAAAGACAATTAATATTTGGTTGGCAAAAGGTAACTCGTTTCAAGTAGTTAAACAAGAGTTGGGTTGGAATAGTAAACCATATGGTGATGGACAGGGATTGACATTTTCGACGTCAGAGGTACTAAATCCGGGTGAATCAATGAAATTTGGTGTTGTAACAGCTAAAAAAGTTAATGCAATAAACTGGAAAGCAATTGATGAAAATCAAAACCAAATTGGTCCGGAGAAAACAAAGATTGTTGAAATTTCACAAACTCCAATAATTGTTGAGAGTACATATGTAGAGGTTGACAATGTTCAACAAACTGGAGATATACTTTATGGTACAAAAAAATTCATTCCAGATAATCTTCGAACTGGCTCAAATATGAGATTGGTGGGTAATGGATTCAGTTCAGAGCAAACACTCCAATTTTATCTTAATGATGAGTTTTTAAAATCTACTGAATCAGATGCACAGGGAAATTTCATAACTACGATCAAGATTCCTGATTCTATTGGAACTGGAATATCTAAATTTAAAATAGTAGATGAGCTTGGTAGTTCTCAAATCTCAAGTGTTAAAATTAATGAACAGCAAAACAGATTGATTAAGGAAGGACAAGTTATACAAGAATTTAAAATAAATAATATGCCCGAAAGTGTCACTTTAGATAATATATTGTCTATTTCAGGTGTAGGCCATCCAAGCAAGCCCGTCTTGATAACTATTAAAAATGAAGATGTTATAGAAACGATCCAAGTAGTTAATATTGGTGTAAATGGAGAATGGAATTTTCAAAAACCTATAACTACTGATGACGAATTGGGGGATAGGACTATAATTATAAGAAATGATTTTAATGAAACATCAAGGAATGTTAGCATTGTAACGGGCCAATTATTTACTATATCTGTTTTTACAGCTACAACTGATTTAGGTGATGTTTTCGTATTGACTGGAACGGCACTGCCCAACGAAGATTTATCGCTATTAATAAAAAATCCAAATGATGATACTATACGATTTGATGTATTAAAAATTGACGAGTCTGGAGAAATAAAATATGAATTTCCTAACAGTGAATATGAGGAGGGAACTTATGTTCTAAAAGCTACCCAAAATAATGTAACACAAGTATCATTATTTACTTTGGGTACAACTTCGTATGACCGAGTTGTCGTGTATCTAGAAAAAATGAATTTTAAGGCAAATTCTACATCTAAACTTACTATTTTAGGTCCACCATCAACTGCCTTGACACTTAATATTTTTGATCCTAGTGATAATAGGAAATTTACCGAGTCAATTAAAACAAATTCTATTGGCACTAAAACTTTTGAATTTGATTTAACGGGTTACTCATCAGGTGTGTACAAAGCTGTTGTATCAAATCCAACTTACCAAGATACAGCTAAATTTTCGGTTGGTCTGTCAGCTGGAAGTGGTGCCATTAACTTTAGTAGTACACAAATAGATTATTCTCCTGGAGAAAGCATTTTAATTATTGGTAATACTGGTGCAAATTCACTATTAAACATCTTTCTTATTGACCCAAGTGGAGAAATAATTTACAAGGGTGAAATTTTTACAGATAAAGAGGGTGGGTTTACCACAGAAATGTTAGGAATCCCATCTAATGCAGAATCTGGTATATGGCAAATCCAAGCCCAAAGTGGTTTAGATCATAAAGAAATGGAAATCACTGTAAGTGACAATAACAATTAGTGAATTTTCAGTTACTTGAAAAAATTTCTAGTATTCTTTCTTCTCAAAACAATTATTATTCCTTATTTTTGTCACATAGTATGAATCTAAGAGAGAGAATTAACGAATACCAAGACTTTCCAAAAAAAGGTATCCTGTTTAGAGATTTTAGCCCTATGCTTAAAGATCATTCTGCAATGTCAGTTGTTGTTGAAGAGTTTAAAAAAAATTATCATCCGAAAGATGTTGATGTGTTTGTAGGTATAGAATCACGTGGATTTATTCTGGCATCAATTCTTGCTCAAAAATACAATAAGGGAATGGTTTTACTAAGAAAAGCTGGGAAGCTGCCTGGTAAAACTGTAAAAACTTCCTATACTATAGAATATGGAAAAGCTGTTTTGGAGATCCAGAAAACTGCACTAAATCCGGGTGAACGTGTTGTTATTTGCGATGATTTGTTGGCTACTGGTGGAACTGCAAAGGCTGCAGCAGAGCTAATAGAAAAAATGAAAGGAAAGGTAACTGGGTTTGCGTTTATTATTGAATTAATGGAATTAAATGGAATGGAAAAAATAGCTGGCTACAGAACGGTGTCGCTGGTAAAATACTAATGACTGAAGAAAAAGCTGAAATCGGAATTTTTGGTGGGACTGGAATTTATGATTCAGGAATGCTACAGGATAGTAAAGAAATAACAATGGATACTCCATATGGTAAAACTTCTGACTCAATAACAATAGGGAATTTTCATGGAACTAATATTGCATTTATGCCAAGACATGGAAGAAAACATACAATTCCTCCACATATGATAAACTATCGAGCAAATATCTGGGCTTTCAAGGAATTAGGGATTAAAAGAATTATTGCGCCATCAGCTGTAGGAAGTCTTAAAGAGAATTTTCAACCTGGTAATTTTGCACTACCTACACAATTCTTGGATTTTACAAAATCTAGAGAAACTTCATTTTCTGAAAATGGAAGAGTGATTCACATTTCTGTTGCTGATCCATTTTGTCCTGAATTACAAAAAACAGTAATTGATTCTACAGAAGCCCAAAATATTGTGTTGCATAAAGATTGTACGTATGTCTGCATTGAGGGTCCAAGATTTTCAACAAAAGCTGAATCTAAATTTTTCAAATCAACTGGAGCAGATATAATTGGAATGACGCTTGTTCCAGAATGTCAGCTTGCCAGAGAAGCACAGATATGCTATGTATCAATTGCTACAGTCACAGATTATGATGTTTGGGCAGAAAAACCTGTCACCGCAAAAGGGGTTTTAGAAACACTTTCCAAAAATGTAGAAAAGACAAAAGAACTTCTTACAGTTTTAATTGATAAAATACCAAAAACAAAAAGTTGTGATTGTGAAAAAGCGCTGTCTGAAGCAGTATTCTAATCATCAATAAATGATTCACGTTTTAAATTATCAGGAATACTGAAATTTCCTGAAATAAGTTTTTTTTGCAACTCGTCAATAATTTTATCAACATCATATCCTTTTTCTTGGAGTTTATTTTTCATTTCTTCAGATTCTTCTACTCCAATGTTTTGCCCTCCTATACGTCCAAATGCTATTGCTGAAAACTCGAACATATTATCATCAAGTTCAAATGTTCCATTCATTTTTGCTGCCATTTGTGTACCATCAACATTGTTTACATGCACTTTTAGGTTCAAGGCAGATCTAAATTTCTACTGCTCTGTTCAAGTGATCTTCAACTAGGAAGCTAGTATGAAAATCATCAACTATTTTATAATCTTCAATTTTAAGATCTAAAATTTTTTCATCAGCTGTTTCATATTTAATAATTCCATTTTGCTTTAATCTTACAAGTTTCCACTTATCTTTTCCTTTTTGGAGTTTGCTAACAATCACTCCCCATTTTTCATCATCCTCTATTCTTGGCATTCCTACAATCTCAGATATTGATTCTATTCCCAACTGTTTTTCTTCACAAAATTTTTTTTTAC
>ENA-ORXI01002428-ORXI01002428.1-sediment-metagenome-genome-assembly--contig:-NODE-2428-length-13351-cov-2.964517_pt1 | contig 13351 bp, 16 predicted proteins | sample MGYA00237861_ERZ511468 | MGnify/ENA primary metagenome ERZ511468 (study PRJEB26299, sample SAMN06266213) | sediment metagenome | isolation source: Hudson Canyon methane seep mesocosm | place... | reverse complement strand
CAAGCTTCTTTTAATCGCTCACCTAATATTACATCTCGTTTATCTTTTCGATTAGATCCATCAAGTAATGCATCTGGCGTTGCTGTAAAACAATTAAGTAACTCAAATCCATATTGTTTATTTAATTTATTTAAAACTGCTTGTTCTATATCATCTTCACTAATAATTGCCATGAAATTCTTCCCTTTTCCAATATGCTAAATTTAACTATCTCTAAAACCACCGTTGCAAAACCAATCACTTCCTGCTAGAGCTTGATATGTCGCTGTTTGATAAGAATTCATATAATTACTACTTCGAGAAGTAGCTTCTTCTTCTAAATATTTTTGAACTCCTATGTTACCCTTTTTTATATATAAATCACTTAATGTAATAGCCTCGCCTTCTAAACTATTTATAACATAATACTGATTAGCACAGGTAGTATCAGGCAATCTTGTTATAGCAATTGTAAGCATATTTATAGCGCTTAGATATTTCTTTTGATGTAAAAGAATAGTAGACATATGATAATACCCTTCCGGATCTCTGTTGTCCAATTTAATCGTTGTATTACAATCCTTTTCAGCTAACTGAAATTCATTAATCTTTAGATAACATTTAATTCTTTCATAGTAAATCGATCGATTTGTTGAATTTAATTCGATAGCACTGGTATAATTATTTATTGCCTCATTAAATTTCGTAATTTTAAAATGTATATGTGCTTTACTCCAATAATATTTATTTTGTTATTAATTTTAATTACGTTTTTTTACTCATTTTATGGAATCAATAATTATGAAATACCCAAAGATTATTTATGTCCTCCCATACCTGGACGTGCTGATTATATTCATTATGTTGCTGATTTATTATCCCAATCCAATGATGGGAAAATACCAACAGGAGCAAAGGTAACTGCCCTTGATGTGGGAATAGGGTCAAATTGTATTTATCCTATTGTTGGTAACAGTGCATATGGTTGGAAATTTGTGGGAAGTGATATTGATGCTGTTGCAATCCAATCTGCTCAAAACTTGATAAAAAACAATGAGTCTTTAACGGGAAACATAGAGTGTCGAGTTCAGTCAAACTCTAATGATATTTTTAAGGGTGTGATAAAAGAAGAGGACAAATTCGATTTTACCATTTGTAATCCTCCTTTTCACAAATCACAAAAAGAAGCAACGTTAGGTTCTAAAAGAAAAGTTGAAAATCTGACTAAAAAAGAAGTTCAGACGCCAACCCTTAATTTTGGTGGTCAAAGCAGTGAACTTTGGTGTCATGGTGGAGAAGTTGCATTTATATCAAAAATGATAAAACAAAGTGTTCCTTATGCTAAAAATTGTATGTGGTTTACAACGTTGGTCTCTAAGAAAGAGAATCTACAAGCTATTTTTAGAATTTTAAAAAGAGAAAGACCTTTTGTCATTAAAACCATTGAAATGCAGCAGGGACAAAAAATAAGTCGCTTTATTGCTTGGTCTTTTTTGACGAAAAAAGAACAAAAACAGTGGCATAAAAATAGATAATAATTTTCAGTTTAAATAAAGAGAGTATAAATAATGAGTGAAGAAAATAAAAATAAAAACAACCCCATGCATGGCATTAAGTTGGAGATGATAATAAACAGTTTGGTCGAAGATTATGGATGGGAAGGTTTAGAAGAGCGAATTCATTTGAGATGTTTTGCTTTTGACCCCAGTGTAAAATCGACTTTGAAGTTTTTACGTAAAACCCCATGGGCCAGAACTAAAGTTGAAAAATTATATTTGAATACGTTGAAGAGAAAAGAGGCAGAAGGTTAATAAAAAAAGCCTTTAATTAAAAAGCGTTCACTTTATTAACCCTATTTTTCCTCAACCACTCTTCTTGCATACTTTTCATTTTTTTAACAGAAGTCTTTTTCCCAAAAGACTTTGATTTGGTAAATGTTTCATTTTCACTGTAACTGTAGTGTAAATCCAACGGTGCCATTTCAATGGCATTTTTAGCCCTTGTTGCTGCAACATAATAAATATTCAGCTCTTCCAGTATTCGTAAAAACGACATTTTATTTTTAGGGTTTACAATCTCTTTTTTTGTGATAAAATCATCTGCCATGATAACTTGATTATACTCCAAACCTTTTGACTTATGGGTAGTGGTAAAGATGATGTCGGCTTGCTCTTTTTTGGTTGTGAGTTTTGTTTTTATAAGTTTATTGATTTCAAAAATATTATCACCATAGGTATTTACAAACTTGATGACATTTAAATAATCCTGATTTTTGGTATCTTTAGAAAACTGTTCGAGCTCTTTGATGGACTCAAAATCTTTTATTTCAGACATCGTAACTTTATCCATCTTTTTTTCTTTTAAATAAAATACAGAATAGACCGTTTGATTCATAAAAGAGTAAGAGGAATATCCTCCTTCAAAATATATTTTTTTATCATCATGAATAAAATGAATTATTTTTTGAATCAGTCCAAAAGTTGTTCTTGAAATGACACAGATTTGTTTGTCAAAATCAATATTGTGTTCACCTATTTTCGTAGTGGTATCCAAACCTGATATTTCTAAGCGTTTTTTTGTCTGCAATTCATATAAAGCATTGATGTTTTTTTCTAAAGTTTTTGCATAATCATTTCCAAATCTAAAACTTTTTGATAAGCTGTAGCTGGGCAAATCAATTTTGTTTAAAGCATTGATGGCATATCTAAAAGAGTAAATCTGTTGAAAAGAATCTCCAATATAAACTCTTCTGCTTTGCTGCGCTTCAACAATACCTATCATAACGTCCGAGATATCTTGTGCTTCATCCACCAATATCAAATCATAACCCAAATTTGAACACAGTTTTTTATTTAAATAAAACATTTTTAAATAAAAATCATGAGTGGCGTCACACTGTTTGTTTTTCATTGAAGACAGAAGATGTTTGAGGTGTGCAAGCGTGCGTTTCTCATCTTTATTGATAAGCTCAATGACTTTAACATCCAACTCAGATGCTTTTTTAAACTGATTTAAAAGAACTTCATCCAAAGCAATTAATGAGGAGTTGCAATAAAAGTTGACCAACTCTTTTAATAGTGCCAAATATTCTGCAATAGGGTAATAGCCTGCTCTTTGATTAACAACCTTTTCATATTCGCATAACAAGTTTTCAATAACTTGCACTTTTAAATCGTTGCATAGGTTGTATTGGTGGGCTTGTGTTTTTTTATAAGCCAAAGAGTGAATGGTGCTTACATGCATATGCGTAAGGTTGTATTGTTCTAATTTTTTGTTTAAAGAAACCTGCAGGGATTTATTATATGCCAGATACAGAATTTTAAGATGAGAATTTTGTTTGGCATATTCAAGCAGTGTAGTTGTTTTACCGCTGCCTGCAACGGCATTTATTTTAAAAGATGTCTCTTTTGCATTGATAATACTGGTTTGTTCTGGGGTCAAAATCATTTGGAATTGTATCGAATCTTTCTAAAGCTAAAATAAGAGAAAAACTTTACTCTTTTGTTTCTTGAAATTTTGTTTGCTGAAATAAAAAATTTACTTTTTTAAAATAAGACAAATTTTGTCCCATAGGTGTTATTATTTCGTCACTTATAAAAAATAAAGGATTTAAAATATGTATAACGTTGTAATAGAACAAGAATGCGGATGTTTCAAAAAAAGTGATTTAACCAATAATGTCGAAATCCAATCAAAAGACGAAGCACTTAATCATGCTATTAATACTAAAGACCAAATGAATGAAGACTTCTGTGGTAAACATGATTTTATTTTATCAGAAGTTGCTGATAATTTTGTGATCTCATTTGATGCTCCAGTAAAATCAGGATGCTGTGGTGGTGGGCACTGCTCATAATTAAACTGAAGTTGGTGCGTTTTTATAACCACCAACTTTTCTTGACTCTGACAAAAATAAAAAACCCCTATACCTTTTAAACTTTAATCAAACAGTTTATTCATTTTATGTGACATTTGTGAGACAAACAAAAAATTAACTTATTTTGGGATATTTTAGTCGCAATTTATCGAATTTTTGGATATTATAGTCGCAATTTATTGAAAAAAGGACTTGTATGAGTATTAATGAAAAAACCATTGAACAAAAATATGAAGAACATAAAAGACTTAAAAAAGCATGTGGAAAAGCACCCCTTCGATATGAAGATTTTAAAGCCAATCTTGAAGCCAATACTAACGTGCTGAATAAAAGATAAATTTACTGTAACTTACACACTAACTACACACAGTTTTAGGCATAATTGCGTCACTTAAAAAGGGAGAAGTTTTAATGAAAAATCAAAAAATGGTTTTATTTGCAATAATAGGGTTAATCTTATTATTTGCTGGTGGTGGATACCTCTATAAAAAGAACGAATCAGAGAAAATTGCTGCGATGGCAAAAGAACAATCAAAATTGTTTAAAAGAGATTATGCTTATACTCAAGGACCTGATGATGCAAAAGTTCAACTCGTAGAGTTTTTTGATCCCGCTTGCCAAACGTGTGCGCAGTTTCATCCTTATGTCAAAGAGTTGATGAAGGAACATGAAGGAAAAATTCAATTGGTAATGAGATATGCACCTTTTCATAAAGGTTCAGATAAAGTCGTTGCTATGTTAGAAGCTGCAAAAAAACAAGGGTTGTTTATGAAAACACTTGAAATGACTTTTGGGGTTCAAAAATATTGGGCCAGCCATGGAGAACCTGATCTAAATGCTCTTTGGAGATTTTTACCAAGTACGGGTTTAGATATGAACAAACTGGTTGAAGATATGAAAAATCCAGAAATTGCTAAAATAATAGCACAAGATTTAGCCGATGGAAAAATATTGGGTGCGACTAAAACACCTTCATATTATGTAAATGGGCAACCTTTGCAAAAATTTGGTTTACGTCAATTAAAAGATTTAATAAATCAAGAACTCGCAAAATAAAACCCTCAGCCAGAGTTAAAGAATACTTTTAATTCTGGTTTTATCTCTTTTCCCCTCTTTTTTATCTTTTTCATCTCATAACTTGTAAATTACTAATTCGATACAATAATTCTAAAAATAAAATAAAAAACAAAAAAATCAACACAGGATTTATAATGCATAAAAGAATTGATTTAAGAAGTGATACGTTTACACAGCCTTCCATAAAAATGAAAGAGTATATGTTTGACGCACCTTTGGGAGATGATGTATATGGAGAAGATCCCAGTGTCAATGCTTTGGAAGAAAAAATGGCCAAATTGACCAACAAAGAAGATGCTTTGTTTACAAGCAGTGGAACACAGGCAAACTTATTGGCTTTGATGGCACACTGCCAAAGAGGGGATGAATATATTTGTGGTCAAGAAGCACATATATACAAATATGAAGCAGGGGGCGCTTCCGTTCTTGGAAGTATTCAACCCCAACCCCTTGCTTATAAGGAAGATGCCACTTTTGATTTACAAGAAGTAAAACATAACATCAAACCTGATGACAGCCATTTTGCTCGAACAAAACTTTTATGCATAGAAAATACGCACGATGGAAAAGTTTTGCCCATGAAATATTTGCAAGAGGTAAATGACTTTGCTTTGGAAAATAAATTATCCGTACACTTAGATGGGGCAAGAGTATTTAACGCAGCAGTGGCTTTAGATGCAGATATTTCACAAATCAGTCAATATGTTGACTCGATGTCAATGTGTTTGTCCAAAGGTTTAGGAGCTCCCGTTGGCTCAGTTCTCGTAGGCTCACAAGAGTTGATACACGAAGCCAGAAGATACAGAAAAATGGTAGGTGGAGGCTTACGGCAAGCGGGTATGTTGGCTGCTGCTGGACGTTATGCCCTTGATCATCATATTGCTGATTTAAAAAAGGATCATTTACGTGCATTGGAGTTGAAAAATGAACTTGAAAAAATAAAAGAGGTGCAAATAATATCCAGTGATACCAATATGGTGTTCATAAAAGTAGACAAAAGATATGAAGAGAAACTATTGAGATTTTTGAATGAAAGAAATATTTTTATCTCTGGATATTCAAAGTTAAGACTCGTAACTCACAGAGATATTTCAAAAGAAGATATACAAACAGTCATCAAAGCTTTTGAGGAGTTTTTTGATAAATAATTTGATATACTTCACTCTTTAAAAAAAATAAAATACATTAATATAGGAAAACAAATGATTATAAGAAAACAAGTTAACGACAGAATGAGCAGAATTGTTGAACACAATGGAACCATTTATTTTGCAGGAATCGTATCGGATGATAAAACACTTGATATCAAAGGGCAAGCTGCAAGAGTTCTTGAAATGGCAGAAGCAAGATTTGAAGAAGCGGGAACGAACAAAGATAATCTTTTAAGAGCAGAAATATTTGTAAAAGATATTTACAGAGACTTCATAGGCTTTAATGCAGTTTGGGATGAATGGGTTTCAAAAGAAAATCCGCCAACACGTGCTTGTGTTGAGGCGAATATGGCAAGTGTAGGTACATTAGTAGAGGTCATTTTTACTGCTGCCAAAGTGGATTAAGAACTAATTATATTTAAAAAGAAAACAATCAATTATGTTACATGGAATATTGAAGGTTTTCTTTTTGGTATTGGGTATTCTTTCTTTTTAAATTAAGTGTAATCTTTCTAATGGCTTCTTTAAACTCTTTTTTATGTGGATCCATATAAAAACTTTTATAGATAAGAATATCTTCTGGTTTTTCATCAAAATCTTCTTTAATGTGATGGTTTTTTGATATTTCCAAACAGCTGTCCAAATTGTTTTCTACTAATTTTATTATTACATTATCTATGTTTTCTACTTTGGCGTTACTTCTGAAAATTTCTATCACTTCTTTTTCTTGTAAATTATTTTGAACTATTATTTGAAATAAAATGGAAGCTTTAATTATTTGTGATGGAATTGGTATGTTTTTTTCTTTGGAGTCCTTATTGTTTGTACTTGTATCTTTATATTGTGTTGCCCATTTTGTTATATCTTCAATACCTTTTATTTTTTCTAAAATCTTAAAGGTTTCGTATGCATGCATTTTACTGATATCAAATGCACATTTTTTTGATGTGTTTATTTCGTTAAGAGTCTCATCTGGAACTCTTATTTTCCCTAAGTTATGAAATAATCCAGCAATCTCTATTTTTTCACAAGTTTCATCATCTAGATTCATATTTGCTGCTAGAAGCCTTGAAAGTTTAGAAATATTTATTGAAAATTCATTATTATATGTACTTTTTTTATCAACAAAATATGCAAATACTTTTGCCATTTCTTTTAGCGTACGTAAATTTATATTTTTAGTTTCTAAAGTGCGAGTGAAATTACTGAAATACACGTCAAGGTTTTCATCTTTAAGGGTGAAAATAAACATTTCATCATCGCATGTTTTTAGAAATACATCCACTAAAAAAGGATCAAAATAAACACCTGCGAGTTCAATTATTTTCTTTTTTATTTCACGAAAAATATCAGTATTTGATCTTGTGTTATTTTGTAATAATTGCTGTGTGTAAAGGATATCAACACTGTCTGTTAAAAAAAGTAGGTTTGCAAGTAGTGCAGTTTCTTTACTTATCTTTAAATTTTTTAAAATTTCCCAATTGGTGTGATGATATAAAATTATACCACTTAAGTGTTGCATCATTTGTGATGATTTCACAAGCTTAAACCCTCTAATACAATGATCTTCTTTGCCTTTGCTATCTAATTTTGAAATAAGTTGTTCATGCGCTTTTTTGGAGGATACTCCACAATCATGAATTAATGAAACATGAAATAAATCCTTAGTCATCTTTTTGCTCAAATTTAAACTTTTGGCACATTCTAATGCCATGAAAGCCACTCTCTTATTATTAGTATCTGATACTCCAATTAAATTAAGTGCTTCTGATAATGTATATATTAATTGATGTGAGTTAATCAAAATTTATCCTTTATTTAATGGTTTAATTGTTTGTTACAAATATCTTCTATTCAAAAGTATATACTTTATTTGTGGTTAAATTGTGGGGCATCAAATAAAATTCTTGCCACATAAATACACTTTTTACTTTACAAGTATAAAAGAGTTATCTATCTTATTTTTCTAAATTAGTTGTATAATTTTCGCTATATGAGATAAATAAAAAGTTAGTATTTAAAAAATAAAAATAAAAAATAAAGGATTTATCATGATTAATTTTTTTATGAAAAAACTAAAAATCTTCACTCTTTTGTTTGTTTGTTGTTTGAGTTTACTTACTTTGAATGCTCATGAAAGTACAGTACCCTCCTCAAAAGCATATAACTCAGAACAACTTACTGAAAATATATTCATGTTAAAAGGTAAGGGTGGTAATATTGTGCTGTTTAAAGGAGATCAAGGACTGTTACTTATTGATGATGATTATAAAAAATTATCAAAAGAGTTAAAACAAGAAATAAAACATTTTGCGAAACTTGATACTTTACAATATCTAATTAATACACATTGGCATGGTGACCATACAGGTGGGAATTTTGAGCTAGGTTCATTTACTAAAATTGTTTCACATATAAATGTTAGAAAAAGACTTCAAACTACGCAAGAAGTGAAATTGTTTAATATGGTTTCTAAGCCATATCCAGCAAAGGCATTACCTAGTATTACTTTTAATGATACTTTGAATATTTATTTTAATGGTGAAGAAATTAGCATTATACATTATGCTTATGGGCATACAGATGGAGATTCTGTCATACAATTTAAAAATTCAAATGTTATTCATATGGGGGATTTGTATTTTTCCAATATGTTTCCTTTTGTAGATGTTGGTACAGGAGGGGATGTTTTACAATTAGCACGTAATATAAAATTAGTAATGAATAAAATTAATGAGAATACTATTATTGTACCAGGGCATGGAAAAATTTCTTCAAAAAAAGAGTTAAATGAATACTATTTAATGTTAGTTGGTACTTATAATGAAGTGCATCATTTGATTTCAAACGGTATTTCTCTTGAGGATATAAAAAAACAAGGTTTATCTTCTAAATGGGAGAAATGGAATGTTGGGTTTATCAAAGAAAATGTTTGGATTTCTATAATCCATGACAGTATACTAAAAAACCGTACCTAATATATTCTAAAACTTTAAGTTTAACTTTTAATTTAAACCACTTGAAAATGGTTATTATATATTAAGAATATATCAATATAATCCTTTTCTAAAAAATAAGGAAAAGAATGAAACTAATTATTACATTACTTATATCAAGTGGTTTTTTATTTGCAAGTGAGTATTTTAAAAAAGAGACAAAGTATACTTGTTTAAATACATATAGTATCGAACAAGGAAATAGACTTGAAGTAAAAAAAGAAGATGCTCTTAAAAAGCCTTTAGAAATAATACTTAAAGAAGATAAACTCTACACAGGTAACAATGTAGAATTTACATTTAGAATGAAAAGAGGAGATATGTTATCTTATTCAAATCAAGATGTAATGTTGTTGTTAACCAATGATTTAGGCTTAGGATTAGTACCTAAAAAAGCAAGAGGGCAATTACAATATTTCTTTAAATGTGAACAAAAGTAGTAATTTGCAAAAATTATGATATAATAGCGAAATTCAGCACACATGGTCGGTGACTGACTTCGTTTTTTGTACACTCACATACACAATCCAATAATTAACAAACTAGCCTAGATCATGGTTAAGTCAACGCACTTTTCATAGGTTTAATCACAAAAGGTATTTATATATATGTCATTTTCAAAACTAGGCTTATGCGAGCCAATATTAAAAGCAATTGAAGAAAAAGGTTATACAAAACCATCTGCAATTCAAGAACAAGCTATTCCTGTTATTTTACAAAAAAAAGATGTTTTAGCAGGTGCACAAACAGGTACAGGTAAAACTGCTGGATTTACACTTCCAATGTTACAAGCTTTGAGTACTAAAAAACATCAAAGCGGTAAACCTTATATCAAAGCACTTGTATTAACTCCTACAAGAGAATTAGCAGCGCAAGTTGGCGAAAGTATTGTTACTTACAGTAAGTATTTACCTTTTAAGTCAACTGTTATTTTTGGAGGAGTTGGAATCAATCCTCAAAAAGCAACATTAAGAAAAGGTGTTGACATTTTAACAGCAACACCTGGACGTTTATTGGACCATTTAGGACAAGGAACAGTTGACTTAAGTAGAGTAGAGTTTTTAGTTTTAGATGAAGCAGATAGAATGCTTGATATGGGTTTTATCCACGATATTAAAAAAGTATTGGCAGTTCTTCCAAAACAAAGACAAAATTTACTTTTCTCTGCTACATTTTCTAGTGACATAAAAAGATTAGCGGATGGATTATTAAATTCACCAACCTTAATTGAAGTTGCACGTAGAAATACAGCTTCAGAACAAGTTGAACAAGCAATACATTTTATTGATAAAGACAAGAAAAAAGATTTATTAACACATCTTATAGAAAAAGAAAAATGGAAACAAGTACTGGTTTTTACAAAAACGAAACATGGTGCAAATAGATTAAGTGAACACTTAAATAAAAGAGGAATAAACTCATCAGCAATTCACGGAAATAAAAGTCAAGGTGCACGAACAAAAGCACTGGCAAACTTTAAAGATGGTTCAGTGCGAGTTTTAGTTGCAACTGATATTGCTGCACGTGGAATTGATATTGACCAATTGCCACATGTTGTTAATTATGAATTACCTAATATTTCTGAAGATTATGTACATAGAATTGGTAGAACTGGACGAGCAGGTAATGAGGGTATTGCCATATCTTTAGTTTGTGGTGAAGAGATAGAATATCTTAATGGAATTGAAAAATTAATTAAAAAAGATATTCCGAAAATTGAAATTGAGGGATTTACTTCAAAACAGACATACGTTCCTGCACCTAAAAAGGGCAACGGCTCGGGTTCTCGTGGTAACTCAAGAGGAAACTCAAGAGGTAATTCAAGAGGTAATTCAAGAGGAAACTCTGAGGGACGTTCTCCAAATAGAAATGACAGAAACAAACCTTCATCAGATAGAAACGACAGAAACAAACCTTCATCCAATAGAAATGAAAAGTCTAATTCTAATAGAAATAGAAAACCAAGTGATTCTGCAAATAGAAGTAACAAGTCTAATACGCAAAGAGCATCTTCACGATCTAGATCTAACTCAAAGCCTAGAGATTAGAGATGTACAGAAAAAGGGATTAATAATCTCTTTTTCTACGAAAATCTTATTATTTTTTTAGTTTACGAATAAACAAACCTAAAAGTACCAATGTCAAAGCAATAATTGCTGATTGTTTAGGTAACTCATCAAAAAACACCCAAGACCAAAAAATGGCAAATATAGGTATCAGATATGCAACTTGAGACATAAACTGTACACCCACTTTTTGCACGAGTTTAATTCTTATTATAGAAGCCATAGCTGTTGGAAATATTGCTAAGTAAACAATTGGCAATAGAGAAAGACTTACTAAATTTAAACTTCCTAGTTCTGCAAAAATCATAAAAGGAAGCAAAGAAATACTTGCTGTTATAAACATTGAACTTGAACAAACAAGAGTAGGGATGTGGGATAACTTTCTTAATAATAAACCAGAACTAATGTACCCCATAACAGCAATTAACATTGCAATTTCTCCGTAAAAACTATCATGTCTTTGATTTATTATATCATCGCCTAAAAGTACAAATACACCTAAAAACCCTAATATTACGCCTACAAGTTTTAGTAGTGTAAATTTTTCATCGTGTGTGATGTAATGAGAAAGTATTAATGCTACAAAAGGCCCAACGGCCAACATAATTGAGGCTGTACTCGCATTTATATATTGTTGTCCCCAAGATATTAAATAAAAAGGCATTGAATTATTTAAAATCCCAATAAGAACTAATAATGACCATGTTTTAATATCTTTTGGAAAGGAGAGTCTTTTAATAAAAACAAGGGTACTTAAAAAAATGGCAGCTAAAAATATTCTTCCAAAAGCGATAACTAATGGTGCAGAATCATTTAATGCAGACTCAATGGCAACAAAAGAACTTCCCCAAATCGCTGAAAGTAAAATTAGTCCAAAATAGTCCAATAAATTGGGTGGTTGAATAGTTTTCATTTAAAATCTTTTTGTTATATTATATGCAGATTGTATCTTATTTTTGCCAAGAATAATTTAAAGTTGCTATAATAAATTATGATATATTTAATAAGATTTTGTGTTGCTATTTCTATTGTTGTTTTATTTAGTTCTTGTAGTGTTAAATATGCAAATAACTCTAATACAAATAAAATTACTAAACTTCAAAATGACATAATGAGTTTGTCTTCAAATGTTGATAAACTAGAGTCAACTAAAGTTGCAACAGTTGCAATTTTACACTCTAAAAAGTTAGCAAATGAGTATGATCTGGTTAGCCCACCTTTATATCATAATTCATTGGTTCAAATGGGTTTTAGAAAGAGAGGGTTATGTTTTCATTTTACCCAAGATTTGATGACTGAATTAAAAAAACTAAAACTTAAAACACTAGATTTACGTTGGGTTACACATGCAAAAGCACAATATTGGGAACACAGTTCTTTGGTGATTGTTGAAAAAGGAAAATCAATAGATGAAGGATTGATATTTGATGCATGGAGAAATTCAGGTGAACTTTACTGGGCTACTTTTAAAAAAGACTCAAAGTACTCTTGGATTGAAGATATAAAAAGAAGTAAATATTATGGGACAGTTAAATAAAATCAAAATTATTTAATTGATTATTTATAATTTAAAATAAACAAAATAAGTAATTCTACCAAAGTACCTTAAATATAACTATGGTATACTACTAAATAAATTAATTTATAATTGTTTAATAAATAAAATAATTTTTATTTTTTTTTCCAGTTTTAAATTTGGTTTATTATTTTCTAATAGGTGCGTTGTATTATGCTGGTATTTTATGCTATTTTTTTGACGAAACTCTTTTCAAATATTAATTTCTCTTACAAGACAAGTGCTACATTTTATGAATAAAAATCTAAAGAATACTTCAATTTTAGTTGTTGAAAATGCAAAATCTTTAAATAAAATTGTTAAAAATGAACTAATACACTTAGGGTACATTTGTTGTAGTGCTTTTAGCTTAAAAAATATACAAGAAAAAACAGAAGAAAAAATATTAAATGCTATTTATGATTCTGTTGAAGATGTAGTTAAAAGTACAATGCTTGAAAAGCTTTAATGCCAACTAAGGTACATAGTATAAGGGATTTTAGTGGTGGTGTAAATAGTCAGGGTGATACTACTAATATTAAAGATAATGAATCAACTAATTTAGTATCTTTAATACCAGATAGAAGGGGAAGATTAAAGCTTGCAGGAGGTTTAGAACTTACTCAGATTACCTATGATGGTAATTCAGA
>ENA-ORXI01002427-ORXI01002427.1-sediment-metagenome-genome-assembly--contig:-NODE-2427-length-13352-cov-37.071864_pt1 | contig 13352 bp, 15 predicted proteins | sample MGYA00237861_ERZ511468 | MGnify/ENA primary metagenome ERZ511468 (study PRJEB26299, sample SAMN06266213) | sediment metagenome | isolation source: Hudson Canyon methane seep mesocosm | place... | reverse complement strand
TTCACGTGAACTCCATTACGTTTTATTTTTGTTTTCAGACCACACTTAGCCCTACAGGGTAATCGTCCCAAATATCACCATCAAATACTGTGAACACGAACAGAGTTAAGAATCAAAACTATAAAATTTTGCTATAAGTAATTTTCTTTTCTGCATAAAAAAAGGCGAGCTGATGCTCACCTTTTTTATTTACATTAATAAAAGCTAGTTTTGTAAATTAATACCCTATAGCTAACGGAACAAAGGCAACTATTATCAATGAAAGACCCATTACAATTAACGGCATTATTATTCGCTCATGACGCTGATAGAAGGTATCTCCTTCTTGCAGAGCCAGTTCGACCTCTTCTTGCCCTACCACCTGACGAGCTAATAAGTGATTTAGAGCAACCGGTGGACTCATATAGCCTAATTCAAAGGCAACTAAGGTCACCATCCAGAAATGCACTGGATGTATTCCGCTCTGGTAACCTATTGTAGCGATAGTTGCACTCACAAGAATAACCGCACCAAAGGCATCCATCACCATTCCAAGAATGATTAAAATAAACACCAACAAGAACATTGCATGCCAAGGGCTATCAAAAGAGTGCGGGAACATTTCCATTACACCGGATCGCTCAATAACGCCACCAATGCTAACCGAACAGCCAATCAGAAGTAGCAATGCACCAATCTCCGAGGTTGTTTCATTAGTAGCGGTACGAATACTACTCTCCAACCCTTTATGATCTATCTCTCCAGATACATTTTTCTTATTACCTCTTAAGGTAATATGCTCATAAAATAAAATACCCAACATTATTACAGGCAGCACTCTAGCAGCAGAGAACTCATCAATCTTGACATCTAACGCCCAACGGTAAAATAACACGATAGCCGTAATAACCAGAATATAGGGAACCAAATTTTTAAAAGCTGCCACCATTGCTGGAAATGCTTCACTTGCCGGTGCAAGCTGAAGCTTACTCTGCCTGTTAACCGTCAGACCAACCAATAAAAATAAGCCTGCGGTTAATAAGAAGACCCAAATACCCCAGCCAAATAGTTCATCAGTAGTCACTTCACGGTTCAAGTAAGCAATAACAACAACCAACAGGCAAGGTCTTAAAACAACCCCCAAACTACCTGACATTGCTGTCGCAGCCAAAGCCAACTGCCTTCTTGCTCCCGCCTCACGCAACTCATGATAAATTACAGCACCTGCAGCAATAACAAAAATACCCGAAGCACCTGTATAAGCTGTAGGGATGGCCGCGGCGACCACAGCAACAACAGCCAGTAGCTCAGGAGGCATTTTCCATGGTTTAAACAGGCTAAAAATCAATGAAGCCAAGCGAGTTTGCTTGAGCATCATACCTACCCAAATATACAATCCCACACTTAAGAACATGTCAGATAGATCCATCATCTTATCAAGATAAATCCCGATACCAGCAACATGCCCTGAAAGCGCAAAGTAAGTACCTGAAATCAAACACATAGTTGTGTATAAAGGCACAGATAACAATGCATGAGAAAGTTTACCACCTGGCTTAGCATCAGCAGGTATTTTAAATAACTTAACGGCACTAATAATAGTTAACAGACCAAAGCCTACTATCCATAAGTCATGTAGAATTTCTTTTGGCAGATCAATGTCACCACCACCCGCATGAGACAAACCTCTGAACGACAAAACAGAAATAAATAGCATGCTGTTTGCAATAAACTGCAAAGAAAATGAAACCGTATGATCCAGCTGTGTTTGCATGGACCTCATAGCAATATGGTGTCGTGTTACTGTGGCAGTTGCTGCGCACAATAAGACTAAAAAAGCCAAAATAAATCGTTGAGCAGTGAGACCGAAGGCAACAAGATCAGAAATAAATAATTCTACGGAACGAAAAGCAACCACTCCGGGAGAAATACGATCTTTCAGCTCTTCAAATTCAGCATGCTTAGCCCCACAGTCTTTGCGGGCATTTAGTAGTGAGTTTCGAAGAACTTCAGGGTCAATAGGATCTTCATCAAACAGATCCATATCATCATCAGCGGGAGCCTCTTGCTCAGCACGCAATTGTTCTTGCAAGCGCAATTCAACATCAAATGTAGCATCACAACTTGGCTGCTGGGGGTCAACTCGAAGCTTATAGTAACCACCCCAAAGCTGCTCGCCCATTTTCAGCATCTGGTTATGAATATCACTTCCTGAGCTAAAAATAACAACAGCAAGCAATAAAATACAGGCAGGTAAGGAAGATATCCACTCCCCGGTAGAACGTTTAGCTAATCCATTACTTTCCATGGATCTAGAGCCCCCAAAGTTTATTATTTATAAAATTCTATTTTTATTTACTCTTAAAAAAATGAGAGCAGCAAGTTATTGCGGCCCTCATTATGTGTCTAAGCAAGCACTGTGTATAGTTTTAAGTACTTCTTATACTTTCAAGAGCAAAAATTCACTCTCTTTTCTCAGCACATTCTGCATTTGCAGGATTTTTCTTACAACGAACCTTTCTCATCAAACGAAGTGCTTTAGCATCATAAACACCTTCATCTCTTAACGAGATACGCACTTCCTGAAGCATTTTAGAGTAGCCTTCCATATTCTCAGGGCTAGGTCTCACCCAATATGATTCTTTAATTTCAGCTTCAGCTGTTTCAACGATTTTGTATGCTTCCTCAAAACGGGTAGAAGTATAGTCTCTTACTTTCTGACCATAGCCTGCAGGGAAACGGTCAACGTGAATAAGAATCTGGAAGTTCATTTGAGATAGTGGAAAATCAAAAACGCCGCCATTTTCACCCAAACCTTTATATAGTTCTAGAGGTGTGTAAGCCACGGCTGGAGCATAAGCTACATCAACACTTCCATTATTAAACTTGCCTGCAAAGTTTGCAGTACTAGACCCTACAACAGATGCACCAATGTGGCGAACCATTGTCATAGATGCCTTATCATAATCAAGTGTTGCTACTTTTTTACCTTGCAGCTCTTCAACGGTATCGATGTTACGATCTCGTGTGTATAAGTAGATAGCACCAGCTGGCAGAATGCCCGCAACTTCGTAGTTACCATTTACCATCAATTTAGCGGCTTTTGGCTGTACGATAGTATTAAGAACCATCTTCATTTCATCAGTACTTGGTAACGCACCAATAGCCTCTAAAGAGCCTGTGAACTTATTGAATTCTCTTGCACGTGTTCCCGTTAAAAGAACGGTATCACACTGACCAGCCTTAAAATCTTCAGCGGCTATTTTCTCATCGGTGTAAGCTTTAAGCTCTAGATCAACACCCCACTTAATAGCGCTTGGCTTAGCAGACTTCATCACATTATATAATGGGCCGTTAGCACCAACTGGGTCCCAGATACAAAAAGAACGTTTCATCATATCTGCTTGAGCTACGCCGCTCAGAGCTGCGGTTGATACTGTTGCTGCAACAGTTAATGCCTTAATGTTTTTCAATAATTTCACAATGTTACCCTTCTTTCCTATATTTAATGCGCTAGCTGGGTGTTGATAGTTCTCTGATTATTATTAGGTAGACCCTATAACAGGTCATCCAGATCTAGCACTTCTACGTTTGATTCTTTCTTATCATCCCAAAATGTTCCGAACCCACCCATTGGCGTTCTGTGCCCGGTGTTTTCAGTCCAAAGCCTGTCTGACAACGCCATCAACTGAATAGTTGCAGTTTTATCAATAAGTGCATACTCTGGATTTGCAGGATGCTTCTTAACCTGGTCAGCATGACGGCGAATAATATCTTTTACTAGATCATTTTTACCATTTGTAAATGCAGCCATGGCATATAAAACATTAGGCAATCTTACGCGGGCGTCTTCACCTTTAGTCTGAGCTGCAGCTAAGCGCTCCCATGCATTTTCACCCTGAGGCTCTGCACCAGGTAACATGCTCCATATAGCCGCTTTCATAGCCATTGGCGCGCCCCACCATTGCTCATCATCAAGACAGCTAGTTCCACGCTCAACTTTAGAAGCAATATCCTTAGGCACACCAATACCTGAGGTTGACTGAATTTCACTATTCAACGCCTGCAGGCCTGATAACATACCCACCATCCAAATAAACTGGTCAAATTCATCATCAAGATCAGGGCATTCTTCACCACCCGGCTCACCGTAATAGCTTACCAAGTGCTTATAAGCGCCATATTGTCGTTTGGCCGCATCAACTAAGTGACGTTTCTGAGAAATCAATGCATCTTCAGCCTCATCGGGGCGAAGCTGGCTAAGTGCTCTCAAGTATCGAAGCTCATGTTCCAGTGCTCGCTGATCTTCACAAGCACCCGCAGAAAGCCCCATCATAACCCCGAGCTGTTCCGGTGTACTGGTTACTCGTCCAAACGCCATTAACAATGGGGATAATGCCTCACTCATTGCGCAACTCATTGCTAAGTCTTCAGTTCCTAGCATATAGGGCACGGTGTGCTCTTTAGCCAGCAACTGCATAACATCACCCGCAGGGGCATAAACAACCTTATCTTTGAAGGTTTGGCACCCAACAAGTTGTAGTGACACAATTGTTAGCAATGCGCCTTTTTTAAGCAGACCCTTTATCGTCCCAATGTTCTTCACTTGCATCCCCCACGCTGTTGCAGCATTCATTTTATTCAGCTGCTTTTATTAGTATTTGTTTTATCTGTATCGCTTTTATCAATGTTATTTTGAGCTAGCAGATTATGAACTAGATGCAATTTTATTAGTGAGATCAACACCACAAACCTGAAAAAAGACATGGACAAATGTTCTATTTCAAGCATCTAAACCTTATTTTTCCTCGACTTAAGCTATTTAATCTTCTCTTTCGCATCAAAAAGTAAATTTTTTAACAAATAAAGCAATTAGGTCGAAAATCCCTTTGACAGTGACTGGAAAGTCGCTATAAATAAGGGAAGCCAGCAACAATCAACTCCAACAACAAACCTGGCTCAAAAATAGCCCTCACTCACGGGCACTTACTAATATGAAAGGGAGAGTTTTATGCGCAAACCAGAATTGGCTGCTGCAATTGCTGAAAAAGCAGAATTAACTAAAGAAAAAGCCAACGAAGTGATTACGATTATTACAGATGAGATTAGCAATTCACTATCTCGCGACGAGTCAGTGACCCTGATTGGTTTTGGCACATTCAGCCAAAGACAACGAAGTGCAAGAACAGGGAAAAACCCCCAAACAGGCGCTGAAATTCAAATCGCGGCAAGCAAGTCCGTTGGCTTTAAGCCAGGCAAATCATTAAAGGATTCGGTTAACGTATAATCTACCGCCCCAAGCATTTTGCATAAAAAAGGAGGCTTGCTTAGCCTCCTTTTTTGTTATAGGAACCAATTCACTAACCCACAGTAACCAACAATTTAATCTCACCGAACATTTCTTTCGATATTCCTTGCACAGCTAATAAGTCATCCACCTTTTGGTAAGGCCTCGCATCAATAACCCTTTGACCAAGCGCCTTTCCTATTCTAGGTAAACTCACGATATCTTTAAGGCTACCCTTATTTATATCGACCAAATTAACAGCCTCAACACCACCTACCTTGTCATGATTTAATGCTGAGGTCTCAGGCTTTTTTGCATTTACAGCCTTCTTTTTTTCAGGCGCAGACTGAACTGATAACTTGTCTGATAATTGCTCTAGCTTTTTCTCAAGCGAAACAAGTTCGTATTGAATGGCTGTTTGCTTATCTAAAGCATCTCCTGTATTTCTACTAATAACCCAAAGCAACCATACAGCTGCCGCCAACAAAATAAACATCAGAAAGAACATCACATCACCTCATACTATAAAAACACGGAGCACCTATACGTCAGATTAAATCTGCATAGCATTAAACATAGAACAAATATGGAGTCCTGCAAACCTGAAATTAAGATACTGAAATATGTAACATATCCCGAACAATGGGTGTTAAGCCGCTAAAGAAAAACTCAACAGCAATAACCATAACAATCAGCCCCATTATTCGCATCATCACTTTATTGCCACTATCACCCAAAAAATGAAGCAAGCGACTAGCCCCGACCAAACCAGCATAATTTATAACAATAACTACAGAGATCACCCCCAACAGAACCAATTTATGCAGCAAAGTTTCACCGTCATGCATAAAAATAATCACATTAGCAATCGCGCCAGGGCCGCAAAGTATAGGTATGGCTAGAGGAGTAATGGCAATATCATTACTATAGGTTTCTATATCATCAACTTGGTCAGTCTTCATTCTTGATATTTTTGCCTGCAATAACTCGTACCCAAGCATGAAAAAGATCACACCTCCTACTACGCGCAAGCTATTAACAGACACGGAAAAGAAGTCAAAAATAAACTTACCCAACAGGGCAAATATTATTAAAATAATAAAGGCAGTTAATGATGCTTTAAGCGCTACCTGTCGGGCTTGCCGATGGCTCATACTAGTAGTCATCGACTGAAAAACAGGCGCCACCCCAAACGGATTAATCATAGCAAAAAGAGAAGTAAAACAAAGGAGTGCGAACTCCCACAGATCATGCATAAGCAATGCGCCCATCAACAAGCGTATACTTAACTAAACCTTGTACTTCGTGCTCACCCCAAGGGGTGTTTTTGCCCGCAGAGAGCATAGACTCAGCAGTAACCCGCCATGCTTCATCAGGATCAAAAACACAAACATCAGCCACATCCCCCACAGCTAAAGAGCCTCCTGCGACCTCAAGCACCCCTGCTGCACCAACAGATAAAGCTTTAACCAAAGTAGCAAGCGATAACTCAGAATCTCTCACCAAGCCAAGCAAAAGAGGCAAAACCACTTCAACAGAAGAAATCCCCGGGTCGGATTCAGCAAAAGGCGCCTGCTTAGCCGCAGCCTCATGAGGCTGATGCTGACTACACACCGCATCGATAACGCCATCATTAAGGCCTTTGATCAACGCGATTCTATCTGCATGCGTTCTCAATGGAGGACGACAGTGAAAACGGCTATCAAACCCACTTACCGTTTCATCAGTAAGAATAAGATGCTGTATTGCAACGTCGGCAGTAATCCTCAAACCAGAACGCTTAGCCTCTGCCACTAACTGAACCGACTTGGCGGTTGTTAAATGAGACAAGTGCAGGTGAACGCCCGTCTCCTCAGCCAGAAGAATCAACTGCGATACGGCAACCGTTTCAGCCAACGCAGGTATGCCATTCAAGCCCAAACGAGTTCCCACAGCTCCTTCATGCACACACCCGTCCACAGCAAGCGAAGCTTCTTCAGGGCGTACAAAAACACTCACCCCATGGGTTTTTGCATACTCAAAACACCGCTTCATCACACTCAAGCTTGCAACAGAGTGGTCACCATTACCCACAGCAACACAACCCGCCTGCCTGAGTGAATACAACTCACTTAACTGCTGGCCTTTTAAGCCTTTGGTTAAGGCGCCTATAGGATATACCTTTGCAAACCCAGCCCTCTCAGCCAAGTCTAATATCAAATTTGTAACTGCTTCAGTATCGTTAACAGGTAAGGTCTCAGGAGGACAGCAAACAGCTGTAAACCCACCTTTTACAGCAGCGTAGGTTTCACTGGCCACGGTTCCCTTATATTCATATCCGGGCTCACGCAAATAAGTACAAAGATCAATAAATCCGGGCGTTACAACACAACCTGATGCATCTATTATATTGTCTGCTTTATAACCTTCAGGGACGCCACCTAAGCCAACGACCTTACCATCAGCAATATACAAAGACTGAATTTCATCTACACCATTGGCAGGATCAATAATCCGGCCTGATTTAATTTCAATATTCATTAAAGCTCACCTAACTTATCTCGACCCGCCACATGCCCACTCATTGCCATAGACATCACAGCCATTCTCACTGCAATACCATTAGTAACCTGATTCAAAATAACAGACTGCGATCCATCAGCAACAGCAGACTCTATTTCCACTCCGCGGTTAATCGGGCCAGGATGCATAACAATGGCATCTGATTTAGCGTATTTAAGTTTTTCGGTTGTGAGCCCGTATAACTCATAAAACTCATGCTCACTAGGCAATAAAGCGCCTTCCATTCGCTCTCGCTGAAGGCGCAACATAATTATCACATCAACATTCTCAAGACCTTCTTTCATAGTACTAAATACCGTTGCACCCAAGCTCTCGATATCAACAGGCAACAAAGTGTTCGGTGCAATCACCCTAACCTCGGAAACACCCAGCGTTTTCAACGCCCTAATTTGCGATCTAGCCACTCGGGAATGAAGAATATCACCAACAATAGCCACCGTTAGCCCTTCAAAGCGACCTTTATGCTGGCGAATAGTCAGCATATCCAGCATCGCCTGAGTCGGGTGAGCATGGCGCCCGTCTCCCGCATTAATAATCGAAACATTGGGCGTTACTGATTCAGCAATAAAGTGAGGCGCCCCACTCTGAGAGTGCCGCACAACGAACATATCACTCGCCATTGCCTCCAGGTTTTGCAAGGTATCAGAAAGGGACTCCCCCTTAGATGTAGCAGAGGTACTAATATTTAGATTCAATACATCAGCAGAAAGGCGCTTGGCCGCCAATTCAAAGGTACTTCGCGTTCGGGTACTTGCCTCAAAAAACAAGTTAACCACTGTTTTACCTCTAAGAAGCGGTACCTTCTTAATTGACCTTGCCCCAACCTCAATAAATGAATCGGCAGTATCAAGAATTTCTGTTAATAAGGCTTTATCCAAACCATCCAGGGTAAGAAAATGTTTTAGCTGTCCCTGCTCGTTCAATTGGAGATGATTAGGTTCTGTTACTTGCTTCATACTATTTTTTCCAATCCGGTTTACCCGATCCAAAATCATTTGCAGCGTCATTTATGACGATCATCACTTATCCGTGATTTCAAGAACCAATTTTCCTGGTCCTTTTAGCTTAATTTGCTGATTACCCGATAACGAAATTTTCTGCCCTACAATATCCGCCTGAATGGGAAGCTCTCTACCGTCTAACTCGATTAATGTAACCAGAGTTATACTTGCCGGACGACCATAATCAAAAAGCTCATTCATTGCAGCCCTTACGGTTCGGCCCGACATCAATACATCATCAACTAAAACAAGATGGCGCCCTTCTGTTTCAAAAGGCAAAACAGATGGCTTAACTTTAGGATTAAGGCCAATACGGGTAAAATCGTCACGGTAAAATGAGATATCTAACTCACCACAAGGCTCTGCAATATCGAGCTTTTTATGAATAACATCAGCAAGCCAGACCCCACCAGTTCGAATCCCAACAATGCATGGATCATCAATCTGTCTTGACGCAAGATGACCAGACAAATCATGGCACATTGTCTCAAGCAGACCTTCGACATCAATTAATTCGGTCATATATTTTTCTCGTCAGGCTATATCAGCTAATTACAGCTATTAAATCTAATTATTCGTCATCAGATGATTGAGCAAACCAACTCTCAAGTATTAATGATGCAGCGATACCGTCAACGGAGTTTTCACCAAAATCACGATTACCCCCGCGCCCTATCACAAAGCCTTTAGCTTCATGACTGGACAAGCGCTCATCCATCATAAAATAAGGTTTATTAAAACGTCCTTGGAGTCGCTTAGCGAATTTAGTGGCTCGGGTAGACATTTCACTTGCAGTGCCATCCATATTCAGAGGGAGCCCAACCACAAAACCATCAGGCTTCCACTCCAATACCAGCTTTTCAATAATAGCCCAGTCAGGAATACCGTCTCGAGCAACAATAGGGGGTAAAGGGCTTGCAGTACCCAAAAGGCTTCGCCCCACCGCAACGCCTATCCTGCGTGTGCCAAAATCAAAGCCAAGACAGGTTTTTAGATGTGTAGACAACAGAGTATTCCCGAATAGATGTTAGGCATGTCCTGCCTGGTCGCTCAACTGGCTCGGGTCAAACCCTAAAAGCGCAATCGCTGTATCGAATTTTTTACTGTAAGGCGTGTGAAACAATATCTCTTCACTTGACGGGCATGTTAACCAACAGTTTTCTGTAATCTCCTGCTCTAATTGCCCTGCGCCCCAACCGGCATACCCTAAAGCAACTAAATTTTCCTCAGGGCCTTTCTCTTCAGCCAGCGCAGCAAGAATATCTTTCGAAGTAGTAAGGCAAACCCCTTCTGAGATTTGAAGAGAAGATTGCCACTCCCCTTGAGGTGAATGTAGTACAAAGCCTCGTTCCATTTGCACAGGCCCACCACCGTAGATAGGCCGATCAATATCTTGCCCACCCAATTCAAGCTGCCCTAAAATTTCTCCTAAACGCAGTTCCAAGGGACGATTAATAATAATCCCCATCGCTCCATGCTCGTTATGATCACAAATATAGGTAACCGTCCCGTCAAAGTTAGGGTCGCGCATCTGTGGCATTGCAATCAAAAACTGATTACGTAATGACTTCATTTGTTCACTCATAATCTAATTATCAGCCATGCAGCCAGATTTTTCAAAATATAAGTTTGGCAAAGAGTCACTCCCCTTTAAACTCCAAGGTTCGAATTAATTCTAACTCATCACGCTCTTTTCGAACCTCTTCTGGAAAAACTGGAAATGGGGCAGCCATACGAACAATTCTCAAGGCTTTATCATCTAGCACTTTATTTCCTGAAGATCCCATAATACTCAGATCCCTCAGAGTCCCATCTGCTCGAATCGCAATTAACACCCTAGGTCGACCATACACTTTAGATCTCGCTTCCTCCGGGAAATTTAAAGAACCGATTCGTTCAATTTTATTTACAACCAACGATATATACTGAACATCCACAGCCGCCATAGTTGATTCAGCATTGAATCGGGTCACTTTCGGTCGTTTAGAATACTCTCGCTGCTGCCTCTGTAACTCAGCCTCAAGACTGGCTATTTCAAGACTTTTAGCCCAAAGAGAAACGCGTGGTTTTTTTACCTGGTCAGGCTTAGGTGCTTTTTTGTTCTCTATAACCGGTGCTTTTTTCTTTGCAAGCGCCGCAGCCGCAACCACGGTTTTCTTTTTCACAACAGGAACAGGTCTGCTAGCGGCCTCTCGTCGAACTTTTTCAGTATCCCTCACAACCGTGTCGCGATATTCAGCCTTCTTTGGAGTGCTTAACTGAGATGCTTCCTCTACGGTACCACTGCCTTTCTGATTTGCCTGAGCAAGAAAATCAGCCTTTTCAGGCTTTTCTTCATCATCATACTGAGCCAGAGTAATTTCCATGGTGAGGGGGGCCGGTTCAGGGTCTTCCAGATCAAACGTTATACCCAAAACAATAAAAGCATGTAGAGCCAAGGCTAAAAAAACCGTAAAACTCAAGCGATCACCCGCACCCGCCGTTACAACTGCTACTGACATTAACTTTGCTTGCCCATTAATAAAACCCGCGACATAAATTACAATGCAAGACAGTCTGAACGCACACCTTCATTTTGTCCAGCAACTTAACCTTTAGCCTGCACTTTTCACTTGCTACTTATTCTTTGCTAACGTCTCTTCAATCTTATCCATTAATTGTCCGGCAATATCTAAACCAAAATCCCTGTCAAGCTCCCGTATACAGGTAGGGCTTGTCACATTGATTTCAGTTAAATAATCACCGATCACGTCGATCCCTACAAAAAGCAGCCCCTTTTCTTTTAAAGTAGGTCCGACCTGCTCACAAATCCATCGATCCCTATCGGTTAATGGCCGCCCTTCACCCCGCCCTCCTGCCGCCAGGTTCCCACGATTTTCTCCTACCGCAGGAATACGGGCCAAGGCGTAAGGTATAGGCTCGCCATCTATTAATAGAATTCGTTTATCTCCATTTACTATGTCAGGAATAAATTTTTGAGCCATCACCTGATTCGTTTCATGCTGAGTCAGAGTCTCTAATATTACCCCGATATTCGCATCACCCTCTTTCACCCTGAAAATATTAGCCCCCCCCATACCATCAAGCGGTTTAAATATTACGTCCTTATGCTGCTCAAAAAATGCCCTTAAGCGGATTTTATCCCTGGAAACCAGTACATCTGGGCAACATTGGGGGAACTGTGTAGCAAATAGCTTTTCATTACAGTCTCTAAGGCTTTGCTGTCGATTAACCAACAACACTCCATCATGCTCGGCACTCTCTAACAAGTGAGTTGCATATAAAAACTCTCGATCAAATGGAGGGTCTTTGCGCATTAAAATGACATCCAGGGTACTAAGTTCCTGATCTTCACTCTTAGACAGTTCATGCCAGTTATGTGCATCCTCTTCAACAGTCAACCTCCTCATAGAAGCTTTAGCAACGCCCTGCTCAAGATACAAATCTTTAAGCTCCATATAATAGAGCTCCCAACCCTTCGTTTGTGCCGCCAACAACATTGCAAAAGAACTATCTTTAACAATATTGATATCAGCGATGGGGTCCATCACTATTCCGAGCTTAATCGTCATAAAACACCTATTAGCCTACTAAGTTATATTTTTTGTACTAACCTTAAGTCATTAAAGAAAAAGTCAGCTTATTTAACCACCGAAATGGGGGCTAGTTATCATTTCATCAAGGTCTGTGACATTTTTATACAAACTATTTCTTTATAATAATTAGCAAATAAACTATAAATAATAATTGTTTATAGAATGCTTTAGAATTCTATGTTAAAAAGATGGGCTAAGGTATTGGCCGTCACGGAACAGGCATATTGGCCACAACAGGATTTGGCAGTCCGCCCCATGGTCACAAAAAAGATAAAATATCGTTATAAACGCTTAGGGCAGTTGGACAATGGAAGACAATTTTGAAAACCTGAAGATCATGGTGATTGATGACAGTAAGACAATTCGTCGCACTGCAGAAACACTATTAAAAAAGGTTGGATGTACAGTTATTACCGCTACAGACGGCTTTGATGCCCTCGCAAAAATAGCGGACACTCACCCAGACATCATTTTTGTAGATATTATGATGCCTCGGCTGGATGGTTATCAGACCTGCGCGCTGATTAAAAATAACAGTGCATTTAAATCAACACCCGTCATTATGCTTTCCAGTAAGGATGGCCTATTTGACAAAGCTAAAGGGCGAATTGTTGGGTCTGATCAGTACCTGACTAAACCTTTTAGTAAAGATGAATTACTTGGCACCATTAAGACCTATATGCCAAGCAACTAGTCTTATATTTTAGCACGCACTTTTGAACACACCGTTTACACAAGGTAGGTTTGAAGTATTCTTTTTGTAGTCAGGAGATTCATCGGGGGAACTATGGCTCGCATTTTAATTGTTGATGACTCGCCGACCGAAGTCAGAAAAATTTCAACCATTTTAGAAAAACACCAGCACGAAATCATTACTGCAGATAACGGAGCCGACGGTGTTGCTACTGCACGCGCAGAGCAGCCTGA
>ENA-ORXI01002425-ORXI01002425.1-sediment-metagenome-genome-assembly--contig:-NODE-2425-length-13356-cov-10.967317_pt1 | contig 13356 bp, 15 predicted proteins | sample MGYA00237861_ERZ511468 | MGnify/ENA primary metagenome ERZ511468 (study PRJEB26299, sample SAMN06266213) | sediment metagenome | isolation source: Hudson Canyon methane seep mesocosm | place... | reverse complement strand
CTTGGAGATGATTTTCCTCCTGGTGAATTAAATCATATTGAGCAAGGCGACTTTTATGGTTGGCCTTATGTTAATGGTCAGCAAATTCCTGATCCTGATTTTGGTGATAAGGCCCAGTTAGAAACAAGTATTGCGCCAGTACATGTATTTGCCGCACATACAGCCCCGCTAAGTTTGATTTTCATTAAAAATGCAGAGCTGCGTGCGGCAATCAAAGCTGATGCATTAGTTGCTTTGCATGGCTCATGGAATAGTTCTAAAAAAGTCGGTTATAAGGTCGTGTCTTTGCAGTTTGATGCTGAAAATGACATTATCGAGAGTGATTTCATTACTGGTTTTGAAGTCAATGGTAATGTGATTGGTCGCCCAGTAGATATTGTTGAAGCGCCCGATGGTAGTTTGTATATTTCCGATGATTTTACCGGAAGTATCTATAAGCTTAGTTATGCAGCAAGATAATGACTTGCTCTTAAAAAATACTAGGAGATTTTTCTGGCTCCCTATTTTGGCGGCTGCATTCATGTGCCGCCACCGTCGCCCAATCAAGTCATTCTCTTTATTGGTCAGCTAGTTCAATCTTGCGACCATCAGCTGAAACTTCTACGTCCAGCTTTTTACCCGCTAGAGTCCCAACAAATTCGTATTTTATAACTTTTTTGCTGGCTGAGTGACTCGCTTCAATATAAGTTATTTCAAAGTCAGGCAGTTTTTTCTCTAAAGCTTTAAGCACCGCACCTGGAACTAAATCCTGAGTAAATTCGACTTCAAATTCCTCTATTTTTCCATTTTCTAACACATCCACTTCTACTTTACGACCATCGGCAAGTATTCCCTGAATTTCATATGTCTGTGTGCCATCGTCCTCTGTTTCTATATTAGCTGTTTTAAACTGAGCTTCTGGGAGCAAATTTTTAGCTTTATTCAGTATTTCTTCAGGAACTTTGTCAAAGGGAATAACGGTTTCTTCTCCTGCCATTGTTAAAGAACAGACAGAAAATAATAAAGTAGTCAGTATTAAGCCTGATTGGGTATGCATTATTCTAGTTCCTGTCTACAGAATCGTCGTTGCGTAAAGGTTTATTAAAAATCTCACGAAATTCCTTTGCAATGATAGAGCGAAAAATACGAAAATTTTCATATTTATTATCAACTTGATCAAGATAAAAATCCAGATTGTCTATTGCTTTATGCTGCTCCTTTTCTTCCTGATGCTTAAGTTGAAGCTTTAGCGCTGACAAAGATTCCTCAAGTTCGTTAATCTTTTGTTCAAGCTCATTTTTTCGTGATTGTTGAATATTCATCTGGTTTTATCCTTGCAAATTTTATGATGTTACCAACCCATAGTTTGGCTTATTCCGATTAATAATGCTGGAATGACAAAGAAAACCGAGCCTATATAAATAGCGGCATACATTTTATGTTTCACCGTCACCTCGGCAAGTTTCAGGGCTGCCCATATCGGAATTTCTCTTAAATATTTAATGCCATAAATTACAACCACACCTATCAGATTATATAAAAAGTGAACCAAGGCAATCTCTAATGCAAAAATTGCATTAGGACCTGTAATGGCTGTTGCAGCAAGTAATGCGGTAATACAAGTACCAATATTAGCGCCCAAAGTGAATGGGTATATTTGGCGTAGACTGAATATCCCATTCCCTGCTAAAGGTATAATAAGGCTTGTTGTGGTAGATGATGACTGAACCAAAATGGTCATTAATGTACCTGATGCGATACTTGATACTGGCCCCCGACCCACAGCGGCATGTAATATCTCCTTTGCTTTACCGACCATAAGCACCTTCAATAATTTGCCTATGAAAGTAATAACCAGAAAAATGGCTGTAATTCCTAGTACAACCATGATGATACCCGTCACCATATTCGGAAGTGAATCCAGAACAGTATTCTGAATGAACTTTACGGGTGGGCTAACCAACGGTTTGATAAAATTTAGTCCCTTCATTGACATACCATCCCCACCAACGATATGTTCAGCTATGAAAGCGGCACTTTTATCGAGAAAACCGAAAGCAATTTCTAAAGGTAGAAAAATAACCACGCTTAGGACATTAAAAAAATCGTGAATCGTGGCGGCTGCAAATGCTCGCTGAAACTCATCATTTTGTTTAACATGTCCAAGACTCACTATGGTATTTGTTATAGTCGTACCGATATTAGCTCCCATTACCATGGGGATCGCAATTTCCACGGGTAAGCCACCGGCAACCAAACCGACAATAATGGAGGTCACGGTACTGGAGGACTGTATTAAGGCTGTTGCAACGGTTCCGACCACCAGTGCAACAATAGGATTAGTTGCAAAAGAAAAAAGCTCCTTAGCTTGACCTCCAGCAGAAATTTTAAAACCACCACCAATTAATGAGACGGCTACAAGCAATAGATACACTAGCGCTATAATGAATAACCATTGTGACCAATGAGAGTTAGTAGAAACATGCGGTGAATCTAATTCTTCTAGTGTTGTCAGACTGGATGTACTCATAGTTGCCCCCATAGGATTCAATTAATACTATTAATTACAATCATTTACATAAAAAATATAGGGCTAAACAATAGCAACATAATATTACATTTTGATGACGCTAATTACACAGAATGAAATTCAGCCTTTTTCTGTGTAAGACCAACACCCCTGCAGCTGCATCACTTTTTGACAACATTCATTTGTGACAGTCTTTTTTTAAGCGCTTTTTGAAGCGTTTGTTTTGTATAGGGTTTCATCTTTTTCCATGTCTGGCATTCTTCTCGAGTCCGACCACACCCGTTGCACCACCGGTTGGGTCCGACAAATTCACAGACATCAATACAAGGGATCTTAGTTGATTTCATTACTCAACTTGACGTAATGCCTGATCTATACTCTCTTCGAGTTGACGAAGTCTGTTGAACTCTTCGAGTAGACGTTGGTCCAGGCTCTTGAAATTAAGGGGCAGAGTACGGAAGCATATGTTATAGCCCTCACCGATCACGCTATACCCAAACGAAATCAAGGTGCAGAACTTAACACCTGAAAATTATCGTTAATTCTTTCATCTAAAGAGTCGGCAATACTAGGCAATGTCCTATCAAAAAAATGATTTATTTGATGTCGAAACTCCTTAGCCGTTGCAAAATATTTATTATTCCGTGCGTGCTCATTCATGACTTTCCAGAGTCGTTCTATCGGATTTAAATTAGGGCTGTAAGGCGGCAAATAATGTAGTTTAATATTTAATTCTTTTGCTTTTTCAACCACAACTGTTGATCGATGATAGCCTGCTCCATCGAGCACAATATTTATACAGTGACTTGATGCGTATTGAGCCTTTATTTTGTCAAAAAAATCAATAATAGACTCACCATTTACGGTTTTATATTGGTGGGTGATCGCTTCAGATAAAAAGCCCAATCGAATGGCGCCGATAATGTTCAATCGAGTTCGACTGCCTGTTGTTTCAATTACTTTATCAACGCCTGTTTTAATCCAGCCAGAAGTTACTTTTGTGGCTTGTGTTGGATGTACTGCATCAATAAACAATAGTGGTTCATCACACGCCAGAGAAGCCTTTAGCACTTCGTATTCACGTATAAATTCAGCTTGCTTCTCAGCGTTAAATTTATGAGGCACACCTTTAGGTTGCTTGTAGCTGAACCCATGCTGATGAAGCCATTTATTCATACCTGAAATACTATATTGAATAGCGTAGACGGACAGAACATAAGCAACAATTTGATGGGTATGAACGTAAGTAATCTCAGATAAATGTTGAATCAATTTTTCTGTCTGGTCGGCTTTTAAATGGCTTTGTGATCCCCCATTTTCAGGCGCTAACTTTTGCTTGTTTTTAAAGTCCAGCAGGTGACGCGAAATGGTAGAATCATGTTTTCTTAAAGCTTGGGCAATTTGTGTAATTGACCAGCCTTCTGAGCTGAGTAATATGGCTTTAATTCGATCGCACTCATATACATCACGAACTTTACTATGCCGCAATTCTAATGTCTTTTTTTGTTCGGAGGTGAGTGTGATTTTCATACCTTGTATAGCTTGACTTGATTTTTCTCATTTATCAAGCATCTTCAATGATTACGGGTATATAGCCCTTCCAATTTCTTATTCGGTCAGCTTCTAGTGTTAGAAATTCCTGAATAAAGCGCTGCTGTTGTGGGCAATCCTCTTCTGCATGCAGATGAACAGGGAATTCTTTTTTTTGTATCTGAGGCCCTTCAATATAGGTTTCAAAATGGACTCCGCCCTGGTTCTGGTTATACCAACTCTCTTTATAAAGCTGTAGATAAGCACCGCGGCTAAATATATCCCAGCCATTGTCAAACCAATTTGACTGCCTTAAATTTTGTTCAAGGGTGCGAAACACCTTTTTTATATCTTTCATAATTTTCTCTTAATCTCCATTAGTAAGCAGGGTAAACCGAATCGATTTTGATAACGGGTTTTGCTTCGATAACTCAGGGCTTCCCAAATTTTCCTAGTTTGTTAACCGTAAGCGTAGCTGTCAGCTGGCAATACAGCTCATCAATTGAGCTTCCAATACGTCATCCAGAGATTCAGAGATAATTTCAATCCGGCTTTCCATGCACTCGTCCAGCACGAATTCGGTTAAGGCGTCAGCGGTCAGATTGTAAGCAAACACACCCTTGTCGGTGATAAATACCGCTTTCATTCGTTCGGCGTTGACGCCATTTAACCAATCGAACAGTTTTTTGTGTTCAAACACATGTCTGGGGGAAAAGCGCCAGCCTACGCTTTGAAAGCCTTCGCCTTGGTTGTGCGCTTTAATATAACCAGAGTCCGGAAAAGGCTGTTCGGATGGTAGGGGGGGTTGCTGAGTTGCATGATGATGGTGATGAGCATCTGCAATAGCTGCAACAGCCGCTGTAGCGCCTTCTAATTCTATAGGCGATATTTGCCCATTTTGGGTAAAAATCACCCGGCTTTTAGGTGGTGCATAGAGCGCAAAATATTCTTCAAGCATAGGCTTGTCAATATCCCGATACAAGTCCGTTTTATTGCCGACAACAATATCTGCAATGGCAATCTGCTGTTTAAAGGTTTCATGTGCTGTATAACGTGAGTCAGACAGTTTTCGTGCATCCACCAGTGTCAGAATTTTTTGTAAAGACAATACCTCCCGGTAGTGTTCGGCAGACAGAGCTTGCAAAACTTCTTCGGGGTGACCCAGCCCCGTCGGTTCAATCAGCAAGCGATCCGGTTTTGCCCGGGTCAACAATTCGTTTAAGGCGATTTGCATCGGTAAACCAGCGGCACAACACATGCAGCCGCCCGGTACTTCACGGATAAAAACGCCTTCCTCATTGGAGTGTTGCCCCTCAAACAAGCTGCCATCCACGCCAATCTCGCCAAATTCATTGACCAGCACCGCCCAGCGTTGGTCAGACGGTTTGTTTTTAAGCAAATGTAAAATGGCAGTGGTTTTCCCGACACCTAAAAAACCGGTGATAATATTGGTGGGAATAGCGTTAATGTTTTTTGATTTAGTCTTCATTGTTAATGTTTATTATTTATGGGTGGTTTTTGCATCGGGACAAGGCACTTTTTTAGCCTAAGTATCGATGGAAACCTGTTGTTTTTCGACATCGACCTTGAGATAAAAACAATCCGCACGCCCTGTATGACAGGCGACACCCGTCTGGTCGACCTGACAGAGTATCGCGTCACCATCACAATCGAAAGACATTGAGACAAGGGCTTGAACGTGCCCACTTGTTTCACCTTTTTTCCACAATCGCTCTCGGCTTCGAGACCAGTAGGTCATGCGTTGAGTCGATATCGTCAGGAGAAGCGCTTCTTTATTCATCCAGGCTAACATAAGTACTGTTTTGCTAGCGGCATCCTGGGTAATGACTGGAATCAATCCTGCCTCGTTATAAGCCAGTTTGTCGATGACCTTATTGAGTTCAAGCGGTGAGTCATTAGCTGTCTTTTGCTCAAGGTTTTTAAAATAATCACGCAGCATTGGGTTTGTTATCATCCGAGCAAGCACAATCCAGATGTCGGCAGAGGCGAAAATTCCAAAAATGTCCTGCCGCAACAAGACTAGAGCCTATTAACGTCAAGATTTTTTCTCCAGATTCCCCGATGATTTCTTCACCTAATATCACAGCCAGAACAAGCAGCGCAAGCCCCGTGCCTCCCATAATAAGTAAACGGAAGTGTTTATGCCGCTTACATCCCATGGTTAAGGCGTAGATGCTGGCCGGTATGACAGCCAATATTATCCAATAATGAAACGCTTCGTTATCAAGTTGCAAAGCCGCCATGCTTGGCAGTAACGCCAACATGACGGGCACAATCAGACAATGAACCGCGCATAGCAATGATAAACTGATCGATAATTTATCCGTGATTTTCTGTGTTGTTTCCACTTTTGTGACCTCTTATCCTATTAATTTTATTATTCTGTTTTCAGCGTCCAGTGTTTTGCCACCTTGTTGTTTTTCAGTGACCCATAGAGCATGAACTTGATGGATTTCTGGAAATACATCAAACAGGGCGACAGTCATTGAAGACAAGGTTGCCAAGCAGGTTCATCGCCGGAGATTTCAGTTGAATTTCAAGCGTGTTGCCCTCCATCGCCAGGTCAGTTCAGATAAGCCATGCACATGCAGATCCAGACTGATGTGATGCACCTGTGGCGTGTCAGCATATAAAGTCTGGCTTGCAAGAAAGAGTATTAAGCCGAAAATTTTTATCAGAGCTGATATCAGCATTTAGAAACTCCTTGTGTAGAAAAAAAGGTTTCATCATTTTTTATCTAGCAATCACTTATCCCCAAAGACTACAATGCAATGTCACGAAAACGCGTCTGCCTGAGATAATCAAAATCAGCCTCACCGACACCGAAATTGCTCAGTTTTAAACTATAAAAGCGATCAAAATAATTTTGCACGGTGCGGGTAATTTTCGAGTCGTAATGAGGTGAAATAGTCTGAGCCAGCCCAGTCAGTTTATTAATAACAACACCCTCCTGCACCACCAGGTGGCCATTTTTAAACAGCAGGGCGGCATCGGCAAACATGGCCTGATAATCTGTTTTTGCCTGATTGCCTATGATCGCTTTACTGTATTTACCTGGATCATATACCGCAATATCGGCAATGGCGCCGGGCGCAAGATGGCCTCTATCATGCAAACCCAACAGTTTCGCGGCGGCGCTACGGGTCATCACGGCCACTTCCGATAAGGAAAGTTCGCGTTTCAGCTCTGGTAACAAGGTCAGAGCCAAGGCCTCCTGATTGATCAACGACATACAATATTGGCGATAATCGGCATCCATTAACAGCCGCAACAGTTCCGGGTAGGCAGTAAACGGCGCGCCATTGGGGTGGTCTGTGGTGAAAAACAGGCGTTCGGGTGCTTCATTCAGTAAAAATAATTCCAGGCCGATCGCCCATTGCAAGGTATTGACAAAACTGGCTTCTCGGTAACGGTCGGGCACCACTCAACCCGAGCCTTCGGTTTCTGCATCCCACATCACATATTTGCTTGGACTGGCATCATGGCGTCGGCTGTATTGAGCAATCACATCGCCAGAGATAAGTCACGGTCTGCCCAAACATGACCTGACCGACATCCATGGTGATATTAGGGTGACGATGAAAAGCTTCCAGCAGTTGTGCCGCAGCCGATGAAAAACCTTTAGCGCCCTCCTGTCCGTAGGCATAAAACTGGACGTGAGCCAGATGCATCGGCAAGCCTTGCGCGGCCTCCATTGTGTTTACAATGGTAGCGACATTGCCGGGAATACCCAGATTGTTACAGTGCACATGCACAGGGTGCGGCATGCCTAGCTGGCAGGTCGCGGTTTGCAGGGTTTGCAGTATCTGCCGGGAGCTAACCCCATAATCGGGCACAATATCGTCCAGAGCAAACTGCCGGACATTAGATTTAAAGGCATTAGCACCGCCGGCATTGATGACTTTTAAACCTAGACCACGTGTAGCATTCAAGGTCCAGGCGACGTAATCGTTGATTTGGTTTTGACTGGCACCATCGCGCATTAATCTGAGCAACAAATCGTCATTGCCCAGAATGGTCAACGCAGCGGTATCCAGGATGGGTATGTCCGCCATTTGCAGGTGTACATCCATGGCATTGACGGGCAACATAGCTGGCTCCACAGCCGTGGTGTAGCCCATGCGAGCATAACGGTAACCGGTGTCGATGCTCGACCATTTGGCGGTGCTGAATGGATGTTGTAACCGTCGCGCCATGTGGTTGCGGTGCTGTTCAGGAAGCAGCAGACGTGCGGTATTGAGATTGCCGCCGGCTATATGGGTGTGAATGTCAATGGCACCCGCCATCACCACTTTCCCGCCTAAGTCATAAACGGCATCAAAACGCGCACCGGGGCCGGGATCAGCAATGATGCTGCCGTCCTCAATAAACAGGTTGCCAATGTCGCCATGACAATTCTGGTCTGGATCGTATATCGAACCGTTTTCAAGTTTGATTAGCATGGTATTTTAAATATTAGCAATGGTGTGGTGTATCGCTTTGTTTTTATCATTCAGGTTTATGTATTCAACAGCGCCTGTTCAAAGATGACGATACCCTGCATACACGCAATACCGACAGCAAATGCTGCAGTCTGAGCCAGCAGATAGCGAAAGCTGGAGCGTTCGTGCAGAATCGGAATCATGTCGGAAGCCGCGATGTAAATAAATCCGCCTGCCGCGATCGGCAAGAGCACGGCTAGTGAAGATTCAGCAGTCTGGCTAAGTAGTAGCGTGAATAGTGCGCCAGGAAAAATACTCAGTGAGCAATAAAAATTGTACAGGACGGCTTCTCGAGGCGTGTATCCACCATGCAGTAATGCACCCACATCGCCAATCTCTTGTGGAATTTCATGGATGAGAACTGCCAGAGTCGTCGTCAAACCCAGCACTGGGTCAACGATAAAGCTACCGGCTATCAAGATACCATCGACAAAATTATGCACTGCATCACCCATTAAATTCATTTTTGCCAGCGGTAAAACCTGTTTATTTTGCGGCCGATCTTCAATGTGATGATCATGACGCCAGCGCACCAGTTTTTCCAAAATGAAAAAGCCAAATATACCAAGCAACACAATCAGAGAAATATCACTGACTGATCCGTGGCGCTTAACAGCATCTGGGATCAAATGAATGAAGGCGTCGCCAAGAAGCACGCCAACCGCCAACGCGACTAAAACGGGAACGATGCGCTTTAATTGCTTGATAGATAAGGCAAACGCGAATATGCCTGTCAGCGTACATAAGCTGATCAGAAAACAGGCTGCGAGTGTCTGAATGACTATCTCCATGACCACTCCCGGAAAAGTTGCAAAGACATTAGCGAATAAGCCAAGGCATCTAAAATCTGAAAGTAACTACCCAAAAAATATTTATACATTAGTTGATAAAATCCAGGGTTAACAAAAATCGCCTTTCACCTTCGTTTACAGCAGGTGAGCGGTGAACCAGCCCTGCATTTTCATTGCCTTCCCAGCGTTCGCCTTTCAATAGTGCGACATCGCCTGTGTTTAATTGACAAATATCAGTTAGGTTTTGATAAACCTCTGAGTGTTCATCGGATAATCCCTTATTAGCTTTACCCAATTTCGTGCGGTTAACGGCTTGATGGGGTAACCACTGAGTTGCTGCTCCCTGATAAGTGGTGACTAATCGGCAGGGTACGCTATCGACATGAAATCGTGGACACATGGCGTGATCCAGTGTCGTTAAGCGTAGTCCAACCTGCTGGAGTTCAAATAAATAACAGAACATATCCACAAGTTCTGCTATATCTGCGCTTAATGGATTGTTTTCATCAGTATCGCCTAATAACTCATTGATACTCGCGTGTACATTTTGCGGTGCAACTGTCATCGATGCCTGCAAAGAGCGATTGGAATGTAAAAATTCAGCAATATAGTGCTGCAACTTAAGCGGTAAATCCCTTCGCCAAATAGCGATATTGTTTTGTTCCTGATAAATGTCGGCAAATATCTCAGCTTGATCACTCTCAGCCGAATTTCGATAGGTGATTGACTCGGTGTCTCTTTTCATAACAGCACTCATGCATCTTCTCCCCAGGCTGGAAAAGGGTCGTCCAGCATTGCCCAATAGTTTTTCCCTTGCAGTAGCTCTTGATCATTTAATAAGCATGCATCCAGTGCTTGCGTCATGCTGTCCTGTTTCAGCCCCTGACCTATAAACACCAGTTCCTGGCGCATATCGCCAAAGGGTTCTTCCCATTGTTGTTGTATAGAATCCAGACCTTCTTCGTCTGTCGGCCACTGTTCTTTAGGTGTGGCTTTCCAAAACATTCCGCCAAAACCATAACGTGCGATACCGCCCGCTTGACTCCATTCACCAGCAAATTCAGGGCGCGATGCCAGCCAGAAATAGCCTTTAGAGCGAATCAGTTTTCCGAAGGCTTCGGTGTTATGCAGAAATTGATAAAATTTTTCAGGATGAAACGGGCGGCGTGCCATATAGCTAAAGCTGCCAATTCCGTATTCTTCTGTTTCGGGAATATGCTCACCACGCATTTCTTTCAGCCAGCCGGGTGCTTGCTGGGCGCGTTCAAAGTTGAACCGCCCAGTGCCCAGTACCGCATCAATATCCACATGCCCCTGTGTAATCGGCAGAATTTGTGCATCGGTATTCAGCGTTTTCAATATAGCGGTCAAGCGCTCGATGTCGTCAGAACTAACCAGGTCGGTTTTGCTGATTAGGATGACATCTGCAAATTCCACCTGATCGACCAGTAAATCCGAGACACTACGCTCATCGTCTTCACCCAGTGATTCACCGCGTTCCTGCAATGAGTGTGCGGCTTCGTAATCGTTTAAAAAATTAACGGCATCAACAACGGTGACCATGGTGTCCAGCGTTGCAATATCGGATAAAGAAATGCCATTTTCATCTGTAAAAGTAAAGGTTTCTGCAACGGGTAGTGGCTCTGATATGCCCGTCGATTCAATCAGCAAATAATCAAAGCGACCGTCTTTTGCCAGTTTGCTGACTTCAAGTAACAGATCCTCACGTAAAGTACAGCAAATACAGCCATTGCTCATTTCTACCAATTTTTCTTCACTGCGATTAAGTGCTATTTCACTTTGCACAATCGAGGCATCAATATTGATTTCGCTCATGTCATTGACAATGACTGCGACTTTTTTGTTTTGTCTGTTATTCAGGATATGACTGAGTACAGTGGTTTTTCCCGCGCCCAGAAACCCTGAAAGTACGGTAACAGGTAGTCCTTTTGTTTGTTCCATAGATGTCTCTCGAAATAAAAGAATGCAAATTGTATCTGCTAAAAAGAAGAGAAGCTCTAATTAAGTTATGTTATAACATATGATAATTAGGCCCTCCTCCTCTGGTTTATATAAATAAAAAATCTAGTGCATCAACTAAATTTTGTAGCCTACATTAATAAATATTATTAATGCTGATGTTGTGAATGATCATCTGACTCTGATATCTCATCCGCCGCCTCTAAATGAAAGATAAAATTGCCTTGGTTTTTTAATTTTACTTTGTAATGTTTGTCTAATGCCTTAACGTTCGGAATAGATAAAACACCGGTTGCGACATCATAGACGACTGATTCATGTGCGTCTTCCAATGCTTCAACCGCATGTTCAAATTCTGCTTCAGCTAATCCTTGATTAAAAACAATCACCACTGGTTTTGCAGCATAAGAAACCGATAGTTCACTGTTGGCTGCAGATTCAAATAGTTTGAGTTCGATCCGGTAAGCACCTTGGCTGCCATTTAGAGTATTGCTGGCATCTTGTAGAGAAAAATCGACATGAGTATGTAACCCGCCGTTGGCTTCAAATTCACCAATCACAGCTAAATTGTTGGAAATGTCATGACCATCAATACGAATTGTTTGATCCAGCGCATCCACTAGATTGATGTGTTCGCCATTAGGCATTGAAGTCGTCCATTCGTCACCGTCCCAGAATTGTAAGGGGGCAACAGCTTGGAATTGTAACCAATTGCCTGGATTAAAGGCGCCTTTTTCAATGTTGACATCTATTCCGGGGTCATCCGTTGCAAAAGGGCCGCCGCCCAAATCGCCTAGGTCAACTTCGAATAATTGACTGTTGAGAAAAATTTCGGCACCTTGACGCCAAGGTTGCAAATCGCCTGCATGTAAATGGTCGTCTGCAGCAAAAGCAGGAAAGCTGAATGCTACCAACAAAGATGGAATGATCGCTTTTTTTAACATAGTGTTTTTTCCTTATTAATTAAGTAAATGTTCTATTTTTAATGGCTTCCAAACGGAAGTTAAAATCGCCAATATTTCGCAAAGTAACACGCTAATATTGCTTGTCTACTGATAACACAGGTGCTTCAAGTAAACCTTTACTGGCTTTATAATGCGCAGGAAAGGCATAGGGTAGTTCGATAGTGTTTTCTCCTTATTCATTAAGTAAATGGTCTATTTTTTTAATGGTTTCCAAACGGAAGTTAAAATCGCCAATATTTCGCAAAGTGACTTGGTAGTATTGGCCGTCTACCGATAACACAGGTATTTCAAGTAAGCCGTTACTGGCTTTATAATACGCTGGAAAGGCATAGGGTAGCTCGGTTGGAACAGCCGATTGCAGAGTGAAAATATTATCTTCTGATTGCTGTAATATAGCTCGGTATTGCTGGTTATCGATCCGAATGTCATTTAATATCAATTGCTTCTCGGTACTTTCAAATACGGCAACTTTTTGGATGAGTTTAGCTTGTACGGCACTGGGTATTTGACACAATCTTAAACTGCATAAGCTTTTTGCTAAATGGGAGTCCTGACGCGTAATCAAGCTATCATGGTCGACATCAAACATCACATTTTCGGCTTGCACAGTATCTTGATTTTGTGCGGCCAATAAAATTAAAGCCACATCGATTCGGTCGACATCGCCATCCAAATCAACATCACCTAGAATGGAAAGAGGAAAAACCGGATTGTCTGGCATAGGGACGGGGTGACCATTACCACCTGTCTGATCAATTAAGCTCAATAACGCGTTTGAAAATTGATTGTCATCCAAACCGGCATTAAACAGTATTAAAAAGGGTTGAGTGGGTAGAGAGCGGGCATTCGAGAATGCTTGCATTTCAATGAGATAAGCACCGGTTGAACCGCCTAAATCGCCCTGCTGATTTTCCAGAAAAAAGCTTAAATGGGTGTGTAAAATACCTGATTCACTGGTGATGTCGATGACCATTTCTTTACTTCCTGAAACACCTTGACCGGAAAAAAGGGTGTTACTTTCTATACTAAAATTGTCAGCATTAAAACAAAGTAATTGGCCCGCGCAGGCATCATAATCC
>ENA-ORXI01002424-ORXI01002424.1-sediment-metagenome-genome-assembly--contig:-NODE-2424-length-13359-cov-3.186041_pt1 | contig 13359 bp, 8 predicted proteins | sample MGYA00237861_ERZ511468 | MGnify/ENA primary metagenome ERZ511468 (study PRJEB26299, sample SAMN06266213) | sediment metagenome | isolation source: Hudson Canyon methane seep mesocosm | place: USA:Hudson... | reverse complement strand
CCTAAGAGTTGAAAATACGCAGGATTCATCAGAGTTTTTGGTCTCTGGAAGAGGTGAATTGCATCTCTCTATTTTAATAGAGACAATGAGAAGAGAAGGGTTTGAGCTTTCTGTTGGAAGGCCACAAGTTATTCTTAAAGAAATTGATGGAACAGTATGCGAGCCTTTTGAGGAGCTTACAGTTGATGTTGAGTCTGCTCATCAAGGCTCTGTTATGGAAAAATTAGGTGAAAGAAAGGGTGAACTGACTAATATGACTCCTGATGGTAAAGGGCGCGTAAAACTTGACTTTATTATCCCAGCTAGAGGGTTAATAGGTTTCAGGACTGAGTTTCTTACTGCGACAACTGGAACTGGATTGATGTATTCATCATTTGACTCTTATAGACCACAAAAAGATGGAAGGATTGGACAAAGAACGAACGGATCACTTATATCTATGAATCAGGGCAAATCAGTTGCTTATGCGATTTTTAATCTTCAAAAAAGTGGCAAATTTTTCATTGGACCTAGTGTCGATATTTACGAAGGTATGGTGGTTGGTATTCATACACGCGATAAAGATTTAGTTATTAACGTGATGAAGGGTAAACAGTTAACCAATGTTCGTGCCTCGGGGACGGATGAAGCTGTTGCGTTGACACCAGCAATCAAATTAGACCTTGAGCAAGCGTTAGAATTTATCGATGACGATGAGTTGGTTGAAGTTACACCGAACAATATTCGTATTCGTAAAAGACTACTAACAGAGAACCAAAGAAAACGCGCTAAAAGTGCCTAAATAAAGCGCCTTCGGGCGTTTTTGATGTAACATATTAGTAACACTTCTTGGGAGGCTTAATGGACTCGTTTCTTAAGTTTTTTGCTCGCCAAAAAAAGTTCGCCCTTGTTTTTACGCTGTCGGTAATTGCCGTTGGTTTTCTAACTTTGCAAGAAATTCGTCGCGATATGTTTCCAGCGGTCGATTTCGAAATCATGAGCATCACCACCGGCTACCCGAGTGCATCCCCCGAGGATGTGGAAAAGGGTGTGACCGATGTTGTCGAGAGTGCGCTCAAAAACCTTGATGGTATAGACAATTTCACCTCCTCTTCTAGAGAGGGCGTGTCCAGTGTCATTGTTGAGTTATCACAAGAAATCGACGACGTTCAAACATTAAAAGCCGACATCCGCACCACAATGAGTGGCCTATCTTTGCCGGATGAGGTTGACGACCCTCGAGTGATTGATTGGAACACGGCGCAATTCCCCATCCTCCAAATTAACATTGACGGCTCTAAGATTGATTATGAGCAAGCCAAGGGTATTACTGATGAGTTAGAAAAACACCTTTCTGTTATTAAGGGTGTAGCCAAGGTTGATAAAAAAGGCTATTTGGACAAAGAGCTGCAAATTCGCCTTGATGCAGGCAAATTAAGTCAATATCAAATTTCTGCTGAGCAAGTTAGGAGTGCAATTTCAAGTCGAAATGCGCGCTTTACTGTAGGTGATAATAATGATGGCGAGCGGCGAAAAAACATTGTTATTTTGACTGAGTATGAAGATATCTCCGAGATAGAAAATGTTGTTATTAAATCGACATTCGGCGGCCCAGTTATCCGAGTTAGGGACATTGCTAATATTGTTAAAGGCAATGCAAGAGAAACCGATATTATTAGAGTTAACGGCACTAAAGGTTTTGTTTTGAGTGTTAAAAAACAAAAACACGCCGATGTGATTCGTACGGTGGATCTATTAAGAGCAAAAGTAGAGGAGTTGCAAAAAACTTACCCTGAAGAGTTGCGTATTTTCTTTACTCACGACCAATCGGAAGTAGTCAGAAATCGTCTTGACATCGTGACCAAAAACGGCATTGTTGGCTTGGTATTGGTATTGATTGTGCTTGGCGCCTTTCTCTCGTTTAAAACCGCCATTTGGGTGGCTGTCAGTTTGCCAGTGAGCCTATTGGGCACTGTTGCCTTATTGGGTATGGCAGGAGAGACCATAAACTTAGTGTCACTTGCTGCAATGATTTTGGTGCTCGGTATTGTGGTTGATGACAGTATTATTATTGCCGAGAGTATTCATCATTACAAAGTCAAGGGCAACAATCTTTATGAGAATGTTGTAACTGGCTTTAAACGCGTTATTCTGCCTGTTATCACCACTATTTTAACTTCGATTTTGGCAATGTCATCAATGTTCTTGATGACGGGCACAATGGGTAAATTCGTCTACCTTATCCCGATTGTGGTAATTTTTGCGTTGGTTTTCTCGTTTTTAGAGGTTAGCTTGGCGCTGCCTGCGCATTTAGCAGGCATCAAGTCTGAAAAACAAAAAACTTGGTTTCGACCTTTCGAGGATTGGTTTGAGGCAAAATTAATTAAAGTTCTTGCTTGGCGCTACTGGGTAGTGGCTTTCTTTAGTGCATTGTTCGGTTTTTCAGTTTGGTTTGCGGTTGTGCACATGCCGTTTACTTTGTTCCCGTCACAAGGTTCTGATGCGATTCATGGTTTTCTTGAGGCGCCAACAGGCAGTTCGGCGAACCACACTGAAAGCATTGTAGCTGAAGTAGAGGCGATCATTATGGAGCAAGCCGGAGACGACCTTAACTACCTTACCAGTGACATCGGCAGTTGGTTTACCAACCAAGCAGAGCTGACAATATCTTTAACTCCTTCCAGTGATAGGGAGAGGGGTGCTCAAGAAATTGTTGAACTTATCGAAGTTCAAGTTGAAAAATTACAAGGTGTGGAGATTCATTTTGATGTTGAAAGGCCGGGCCCTCCAACTGGAGAAGATCTAGAGATCAATTTGGTGAGTAGCAACAATGTTCAGAGAGTGGCTGCAGCCAATGCTGTTGCGGAAATATTAAAATCTCTTGATGGTGTTGGTAGTATTGAGCGTAACGACAAAGCCGGTAAGGGGCGTATCGAAACAGTATTGGATTTTGATGCAATGTCGGAGCTTGGGGTTGATTATATGCAAGTCTATAGGCATTTAAGACTCATTTATTCCGGCCTTGATGTGACTAACGTTCGCTTCGAAGAAAAAGAAACTAATGTTCGAATCTACCTGGGCGAAAAAGATTACTCCGAAGCATTTATTGCTCAAACCAAGGTCATGAACAATCAAGGCAGACTGATCCCGATGAGTCAGTTCTCAACGATTCGAGAGATAGCGGGCGAGCCCGACCTTAATCACTTTGATGGTGAGCGCTCTGTGTCAATTACCGCCAGTGCTGAAGATGGGGTAGCGACGCCGCAAGGGGCGATGGAAGCAGTAATAGAGCAGTTGGATATTGCCAATAATTATCCTGAAGTGCGTTTGATTAGTGAGGGTGGTGCTAAGGAAATTGACGACTCGATGGATAGTTTCATCAACGCTTTTGTTATGGCAATCTTTGGTGCTTTCTTACTGTTGATGCTTTTGTTTAATTCTTGGTCGCAACCGATGTTGGTGATTTCCAGTATCCCATTCTCATTGATCGGCGTGATTTGGGCGTTCTATTTTCACGGCGAAACGCTCAGCTTTTTCGCAGTAATGGGTGCGTTGGCGCTGATTGGAGTAATTGTTAATGACTCTTTGGTGATGGTGAGTCATCTTAATTTCATTAAAGCTAAGAAAGAGCTTAGTGAGAATGCTATTAATTGGATTGCCAAAGGCTCTAAAGATCGCTTACGTGCTGTTGTGTTAACCAGCTTAACAACACTGGCCGGTGTATTGCCCTTAGCCTACGGCATTGGTGGTGTGGATTATCTGTTGCAACCTATGGTTTTAGCGCTGGGTTATGGCCTACTGTTTGGTACAGTGATGACACTGATTCTTTTGCCGTGCTTGTACTCAATGAATTATGATTTTATTAAGTGGATAAAGAGTTTAAAAAGTGTTTGAGTGAGGGAGCCTACTCGACTTTTTTTATTTATGTTTTTGGTAAAATCAGCTTTATTTTGAATTATTAATGGTGATAAATGGATTCAGTGCTCAACTTTCTTGTTAGACAAAAAAAATTAGCGTTAGGTTTTTCTTTGTCTTTCATAATAATTGGCTTGCTAACATTTCAGCAAATTCAACGAGACCAATTCCCTCCTATCGATTTTGAAATAATGTCAGTTACAACAGCTTTTCCTGGGGCATCTCCTGAAGATGTTGAGAAAAAAGTCACTAACAAAATTGAAAATGAGCTTTCAAGTGTTAACGGAATAGGGAGGCTCACCTCAACATCTCGAGAGGGGTTGTCAAGCATTATTATTCAAATCGATCAAAATGTAAACGATGTTTTAACAGTGAAAAACGATATTCGAAACGCTGTTAATAGAGTGGGCGGTTTGCCAGAGGAGGTTTCCGAGCTTCCTAGAGTTGTTGATTTCAATATTATGGAAATACCAGTTATTGATATAAATATTGACAGCTCTATAATTGACTATCAAATCGCTAAACAAATTGTTGATGATTTGGAAAGAGCCCTATTGGCTGTGGATGGTGTTTCTAGAGTTAATAAAAATGGATATCTAGATAACGAGATTCAAGTGAGGATCAACCCTGAAAAGTTGGATCAGTACAATATTTCAATTGATCAAATAAGATCTTCGATTTCAACAAGAAATGCCAGATTTACTGTTGGAGACAATAATCGTGATAACAATAAAAAGAATATTGTAATTCTTTCTGAATACAACAATATTGAAGAGCTGGAGAATACAGTTATTAGAAAGAGCTTTTCAGGTCCTGAAGTAAGGCTTAAAGATGTCGCCGCAGTGGTGATTGGAGGCTCTGAAGAGAAATCTATTACTAGAGTAAATGGAACAAAAGGTTTTATATTAAGTGTTCTTAAGCAAGAACAAGCTGACATTATTAGAACGGTTGAAAGAGTTAAGAGCAAGGTTCTTGAGTTGCAGGAATATTATCCAGAGGGCTTGAATATATTCTTTAGTCAAGATCGCTCTATTGCGGTTGAGAATCGTTTGAGTATTATTACAAATAATGGCTATATTGGACTTGCTTTAGTTCTTGTTGTCCTTGGTGTCTTCTTGTCCATCAAGACTGCTTTTTGGGTTGCAGTCAGCCTACCTGTCGCACTTCTAGGAACTATTGGTTTATTAGGCCTGTCAGGGGGGACTATTAACCTTATTTCTCTATCGGGGATAATTTTAGTTTTGGGTATTGTGGTGGATGATAGCATCATTGTTGCCGAAAGCATACATCACTACAAATCTCAACCTGGAGACATGTATTCCAACGTGGTGAAGGGCTTTAAACGGGTTATTCTGCCGGTTGTGACAACCATTATCACCACAATATTGGTTATGTCTTCAATGTTTTTAATGACGGGAACGATGGGTAAATTTGTTTACGTTCTTCCGGTTGTTGTTATCTTTGCCTTGTTGTTGTCATTTTTGGAAGTAACCTTTGCCTTGCCAGCTCATTTGGCGAACAAGAAGAAAGATAAGCAAAAAACTTGGTTTATTCCAATCGAGAACTGGTTTGAGAAGAAGGTGAAGCGAATTCTGGTATTTCGCTATTGGATTGTTGCGCTTTTTTTAGCTGTTTTTGGCTTTTCTTTGTGGTTTGGCATGACACAGATGCCATTAAATTTGTTTCCTTCTCGGGGCGCAGATACAATTTATGTAAATATTGAAACCCCTAATGGCACGTCAGCTCAGTCTACCGAGAAGGTTGTTATAAATGTTGAAAAGATAATCTTGGAAAAGGTTGGCAAGGATCTTGATTCACTTACTAGTAATATTGGCAGCTATTTTACCAATACGGCAGATTTAACAATTGTTTTAACACCTACAAGCGAAAGAGAAATCGACGCCGAAGCTCTAGCTGAAAGTTTAGAGTTGGCGGTTGCAAATGTAGAGGGCGCTGAAAAAATTATATTCAGTGTATTAAGACCGGGACCTCCAAGTGGCAGTGACATAGAGATTAACTTGGTTGGCGATAACAATCTCCAGAGATCTGGTGTGACTGAAAGGCTTGCAGAGATTTTGTCAAACATGCAAGGAGTTGAAAATATTGTTAGAGATGACGAGGTCGGTAAAGACCGGGTTGAGGTGGTTCTTGATTTTGCAAAAATGAATGAATTAGGGGTTAATTATTCACAGGTTTATCGAGATTTGAGGACTGTTTATTCTGGCTCATACGCGACAAATCTTAATCTTGGTGGAAAAGAAACTGATGTAAGAATATACGTGGGAAATGAAAGCTTTACTGAGCAATTTCTACAGTCTGCAACCATATCAAATAACCAAGGAAGGGCGATAAATCTTATTCAATTTGCCTCGGTTAAAAACATAAGTGGTGAGCCAGACTATAATCATTACGATGGAGAGCGATCAGTTAAGTTATCCGCTTCAGTGGATGATGAAATTACAACACCTCAAGAGGCATTAGAGCTTGCAATCAAGAAGCTTGAAATTGAAAAAAACTTTCCGCAAATTAGGTTGATTTCAGGCGGTGGAGCGCAAGAAACTTTAGAGTCTCTTGAGAGCTTTCAAAAAGCATTTGTTTTTTCAATTTTTGGAGTATTTTTTCTTATTGCTTTATTGTTTAACTCCTACTCCCAGCCATTATTAGTTTTGGCAAGCGTCCCATTTGCATTTATTGGGGTGATTTGGTCTTTCTATTTTCATGGCGAACCCTTAAGTTTTTTTGCTTTGATGGGCTCATTGGCACTCATTGGCGTGATTGTTAATGATTCTTTAGTAATGGTCAGTCATTTGAATTATGTTAAGCAGAAATATTCTGACATTGAAGACATGCATACATGGGTTGCAAAAGGAGCAAGGGATCGTTTGAGGGCCGTAGTATTAATTACCCTGACCACCTTGTGTGGCGTTTTGCCACTGGCTTACGGTATTGGTGGTGTCGACCTCTTTCTTCAGCCAATGGTTTTGGCTTTAGGATATGGACTACTATTTGGCACAATAATGACACTAATCCTGCTGCCTTGTATGTACTCAATGAATTACGACTTTATTAACTGGCTAGAGAGGATTAAAGAGAGGCGCTTGAGTAAAGTGTAAGTGTTATTTATTCTTTAGCGCTTGTCGAATTAACTCTTCGGTCGAGAGGGTTTGATCGTCGATTGCAGAAATCATCTTGCTTGCTTCTTTTGATTTAAATCCTAACGACTGCAGAGCTTCCAGAGCTTTTTTGGCATTTGGATTGATATTGTTCTGAGCCATGTTTGAGGCCATGACTGCGCTTGAGAATTCAATTTTTTCGAGCCTGTCTTGCAATTCAACAATCAATTTTAAGGCGGTTTTCTTGCCGATTCCAGGCGTTTTAGCAAGTAGGTCGGCATCCTCGTTGCCTATGCAGTCAATCAAAGAGCCAACTGTTAAGTGCGAGAGAATGGCAAGTGCAACTTTTGGGCCGACACCGTTAACTCGAATAAGTTCTCTGAAAAGACTTTTTTCGTCTTTAGAGATAAAGCCAAATAAAGTGTGCGAATCCTCTTTAATGCTTAGATGAGTGTAGAGTAATACATTGCCGCCAGTGTCACCGAGTTGGTAAAAAGTCGACATTGGGCACAGTATTTCGTAGCCGATACCAGCTACCTCCACAATAACTTCCGGTGGGTTTTTACTTAGGATTTGGCCGCTAAGCTGTACAATCATAACCAGGGATGTTGTTTGAAATACTCAACTTCAAAGTGGTGAATGTCATTTTTATATTGGAGCGTTAAGGCGATGTCATCAAGGCCGTTAAGCAGCCTTCTTTTGCGTTCTGGATCCACTTCGAAAGGGTAAGTTCTTGCTGTAGTGGTAACGCTTTGACCCTCTAAATCGACAACAATCTCACCTTCATAGGCGAATAAATCATCAACAATATCATGATTTAATATAATTGGTAAAATGCCATTTTTAAAACAATTGTTATAAAAAATATCGGCAAAACTTGGGGCGATAATTGCCTTAAAACCGAAATCTTCAAGTGCCCAAGGGGCGTGTTCACGTGATGAGCCACAGCCAAAGTTTTCTCGAGCAAGTAAAATTTTTGCATCTGCGTATTTAGGGTTGTTCAGTACGAAGTCAGGATTAAGAGGGCGTTTGGAATTATCCATACCGACTTCGCCGTGATCAAGGTAGCGCCACTCATCAAAAAGATTGGGGCCAAAGCCTGAACGTTTAATCGATTTTAGAAACTGCTTTGGAATGATGGCGTCGGTATCGATATTTGCGCGATCAAGCGGCGTTGCAATGGAGTTTATTGTAGTAAATGCTTGCATTAGTTAACTCCAGAAAAATGGCCGGCGATAGCACTTGCTGCAGCTATTGCAGGGCTTACCAAATGAGTGAATGAGCCTTGGCCCTGACGACCTTCAAAGTTTCTATTGGAGGTGCTCGCACAGCGCTCACCCACTTCAAGTTTGTCGGCGTTCATTGCTAAACACATTGAGCATCCTGGTTCACGCCACTCAAAGCCCGCATCTGTAAATATGGTATTAAGCCCTTCTTCTTCGGCTTGTTTTTTTATTAGACCAGAGCCTGGCACAACCAGTGCTAGTTTGACATTATTGGCTATCTTCTTGCCCTTAGCAACAGCAGCCGCTGCGCGTAAATCCTCGATACGAGAATTGGTGCAAGAGCCGATAAAGACTTTGTCAATTTTGACAGATTTGATGGGCGTGCTCGGTTCTAAGTGAATATAGCTCAGTGCATTACGAATGCTCTCTGCCTTAACCGGATCAGACTCCTTGCTCGGGTCTGGCGTAGAGCCATTAATATCAACAACCATCTCTGGCGAAGTGCCCCAAGTGACTTGCAGCTCAATATCTTTTGCATTAATGACAACTGTTTTGTCAAAAAATGCCCCTTCATCACTGTGTAGTGTTTGCCAGTAGTCAACGGCCTTTGTCCAGTTGTCGCCCGTTGGGGAGAATGGTCTGCCTTCAACGTAATCAATGGTTTTTTGATCAACGGCAACCATGCCCACTCGTGCACCGGCTTCAATCGCCATATTGCACAGTGTCATCCTTCCTTCGATAGAAAGAGTTTCAATACTAGTTCCGCTAAATTCTATGGCGTAACCTGTGCCACCGGCTGTGCCAATTTGACCAATAATATAAAGTGCAATATCTTTTGCACTGACGTGCGGATTGAGCGCGCCATTAACTTCAATTTTTAGATTTTTTGCTTTGGATTGCCATAGGCAGCCCGTTGCCAAAACATGTTCGACTTCCGAGGTGCCAATACCAAAAGCCATCGCTCCCAATGCGCCATGAGTTGAAGTGTGTGAGTCGCCACAAACAATACTCATGCCCGGTAGTGTTGCCCCTTGTTCGGGTCCGATGACATGAACAATGCCTTGACGAATGTCATTCATTGGAATTTCATTGATTTCAAATTCTACGCAATTTTTATCCAATGTTTCAACTTGCAGTCTAGAGATTGGATCTTTAATGCCGCTCACGCCGCTTGAGCGCTCAGTAGTTGGTACGTTATGATCAGGCACGGCTAAATTAGCCTCTATTCGCCAAGGTTTTCTATTGGCGAGCGCAAGTCCCTCAAAGGCTTGAGGCGAAGTGACTTCGTGAATCAGTTGGCGATCAATATATATCAAAGTAGCGCCGTCTTGCTTGCGCACGATATGCGAACTCATTAGCTTGTCGTAGAGCGTTTGTGCCATGGTAAATCGGTATTAATTGTAAAATAAACCATTTTATATCAAGAATGAAATATGTGCGGAATTTGTGGTCAGTTACGCTTTGATGGCGCAGGGGTTAAAACCGATACGTTAAGTGTAATGATGGCCAAGATTGCTAGGCGTGGCCCTGACTCAAACGGTCAGTGGGTTAAGGATGACGTAGGCTTTGGTCATCAGCGGTTAAGTGTTATTGACCTATCTTCTTATGGCGCTCAACCCATGGTAGATGATGCACTAAGTCTAACGCTGGTTTTTAATGGCACGATATATAACTATCAAGCTTTGCGCCAACAGTTGATTGGCAGGGGCTATAATTTTTTCTCCCATTCGGATACTGAGGTTATTCTCAAGGCTTATCACCACTGGGGCGAAGAGTGTGTCGTGCATTTGGACGGCATGTTTGCTTTTGCGATTTGGGATCAAGCGAAGCAGCAATTGTTTATTGCTCGTGATCGTATGGGCATTAAGCCGTTTTATTACAGTCTTAGCGACAAAGCAATTACTTTTGCTTCTAACACCCAAGCATTACTAACTCAAAATATCGATAAAAGCATCAATCCAATTGCCTTGCAGCAGCAATTATCACTTCACGGCGTTGTGCCAGCGCCGAATACGATTATTAGTGGTATTCGCAAGGTGAAACCTGCAACGACAATTACTATTAATAAAAATGGAAAATTTGTCGAAAAAACCTACTGGAATCCAATAGCTCAGCGCCCAATAGAAAAATTGAGCAATGACGAATACATTGAAAAAACGCACGACTTATTATCTGAAGCTGTGATGAAAAGAATGCAAGCTGCCGATGTTCCTATAGGTGTACTACTTTCTGGCGGTCTTGATTCCTCTCTATTGGTGGGTTTGTTGCATGAGGCGGGTCATCAAGATATTCGTACATTTTCGATTGGCTTTGAAGACATTGATGACGAGGCTGGTAGTGAGTTTGAGTATTCCGATCAAATTGTAAAAAAATTCAATACCCGACATAAAAAATACGTTGTCAGTAACGCAGAGGTATTACCAAGATTATCAGAAGCGGTAGCCAATATGGCTGAACCCATGGTAGGGCAAGATGCCGTGGCTTTTTATTTGCTTTCAGAGCAAGTGTCAAAGCATATTAAAGTGGTGTTGTCGGGTCAAGGTGCTGACGAGGCATTTGCTGGGTATTTTTGGTATTCAAGAATGGCGACCGAGCAGGGCGATGAAATTAGTCGTTTTTCCAAACATTATGTAGACAGGCCGCATGAGGATTTTCTAAATACGGTGAATAAGCAATATCACGGGGAAAACCATACTCACGACTGGCTCAATAAAGAGTTCTTAAAATCGGGCGCAGAAACTTTTATGGATAAAGTGTTTCGTACCGATATCACCCGTTTAATTGTTGACGATCCAGTGAAGCGAGTGGACAACATGACAATGGCTTGGGGTTTAGAGGCGCGCGTACCATTTATGGACACCAAATTGGTGGAGTGGGCGTTGCAATTACCACCACAGTTAAAGATGAGAGAAGAAGGCAAATACCCCTTAAAACAAATCTCAAGAGGACTGTTGCCGGACAGTGTGATTGACCGTAAAAAAGGCTATTTTCCTATGCCTGCATTGAAGTATGTTCAGGGTGAATTTCTAGACTTTATGTCTGATATACTCACCTCTAGAGCTTGCGTTAATCGCGGTATCTTTAATCAAAGTTATGTTCAAAAAGTGACCCACTCCCCTAGGGATTATATGACGGCATTGAATGGCTCTCGCCTTTGGCATATGGCATTATTAGAGTTTTTTACCCGTTTAAGAATTTCAGCGAAGAAAATGGATGAGTGGGAGATGTATTATGGACACGGTCATTTTACTGAGTCTGGAAGTCGCCTCGTGGCGAATGAATTTTTTAAATTTTTAATCCATAATCATTCCAATTTAGACTGTAAAAATGAAGATTAATCCAGAAAAAATCATACTTGAAAGCAAAGATTTCCATTTTAAAAAAAAAATATTTCTAATTTCGGGAAACGAAGAAACATTAATTAAAAAAATACAGCATATTCTTATACAAAAAATTAGGAATGAGGGATTTGGTGAAATACAAAAAAATGTAAGTAAAAAAATAAACTTTGATAATAATAAATTAGCTATTGATTGAATGCTATTGTGCAGTTTTGCTTTATTACTTTTGCCATAGCCTGGAAGATCTGGTGTTATTACCCTAAAATAATCTTTAAAAAAATCAATTTGAGGCTTCCACATTATTGATGAACCTAAAAAACCATGAACCAAAACTAGAGGAAATCCTTTGCCTTCGTCGCCAATATATGTATCTTGCATATTTTAATTAATATCATAAATAAATAAGCATGTTAGAAAAATTTGAAAGAATTAAATTAGGTCATTTTCCAACACCTATAGAACATCTTAAAAATATATCTAAATATTTAGGAGGCCCAAATATTTTTATAAAAAGAGATGACTGTACAGGTTTAGCAACTGGCGGAAATAAAACTAGAAAATTAGAATTTTTAATACCAGACGCCATAAAAAATAAAGCTGAATTAGTTGTGACTGTTGGTGCTGTACAATCTAATCATGCAAGACAAACAGCAGCCGCTTGCACATTAATGGGTTTAAAATGCCTTATTATTTTAGAACAAAGAGTTAAAGATCCGCCAGAAGCTTATATGAATTCCGGAAATGTTTTTTTAGATAAGTTATATGGAGCAGATATAAAGATATGTCCTAAAAATGAAAATTTTTTAGAATACTCTGAAAAAATAATAGAAGATTTAAAATCAAAAGGAACTAATGTTTATTTTATACCGGGAGGAGGATCAAATTCAATTGGGGCCCTAGGATATGTAGAGTGTTTAAATGAAATAATAAAAGAAAATAATAAATATAATTTTTCACAAATTGTGCATGCAACAGGAAGTGCTGGAACACAAGCTGGTTTGTTAGCTGGTAGAAAATATTTTAATTGCAACATTCCTGTAATTGGAATCTGCATTAGATATGACAAAGCAACTCAAATAAATAGAGTCTATACGGAAGCAAAAAAAACTTGCGAGAAACTGCAGTGTAACATTTTAGATAAATCAGAAGTTATTGTATATGATGAATATATTGGACCAGGATACGGAGAGCCTTCTGATAGTATGATAGAAGCCACAAAACTTTTAGCAAAAAAAGAAGCAATATTATTAGATCCAGTTTATTCTGGTAAAGGATTTGCAGGTTTAATTGGATTAATCAAAAATAAAAAATTCACAAAAAATGATAATGTGCTTTTTATACACACTGGTGGTGCTGTTTCCCTTTCTGCTTACGAATGGGCATTTTAGTTTATGTTATCAAATAAAAAAATTATCTGTCCTAATAATTTGCTCAATGTTGCAAAAAAAAAAGGTACGATTGACGCAGCTATTGTAAATGCTGGTGAAATATTTCCAATGGAATCAGTTCATAAAGCAGTTCAACATAATTTAATTAATCCCACATTTATTGGTAATGAAAATGAAATTAAAAAGTATGCAGAAAAATTAAAGTGGAACATATCAAAATATAAAATTATTGATGAAAAACAGGAAAATAATACTGCTCCGATTGCTGCTAAACTGGCGAGTGAAAGAAAAGTTAAAATTATAGTTAAAGGACATATACATACTGATATTTTAATAAAAGCTGTTTTGAAAAGAAATTTAAATTTGATTGGAAAAAAAAGATTGAGTCATGTATGGC
>ENA-ORXI01002422-ORXI01002422.1-sediment-metagenome-genome-assembly--contig:-NODE-2422-length-13367-cov-4.580737_pt1 | contig 13367 bp, 10 predicted proteins | sample MGYA00237861_ERZ511468 | MGnify/ENA primary metagenome ERZ511468 (study PRJEB26299, sample SAMN06266213) | sediment metagenome | isolation source: Hudson Canyon methane seep mesocosm | place... | reverse complement strand
CCTTATGCTGAACTATTAAAAAACAAATATCCAAACTTAATCATGGTAGAAGTAAAAAATATTCAAGATGGATTAATAAAAGTAAAGGAAGGTGAACTATTTGGTTATGTAGGAATACTCCCGACAATAAGCCTTCAATTCCAAACAGGTTTATTTAGTAATCTAAAAATAGCAAGTAAATTTGATGAGAATTCGGCTCTTGGAATTGGAGTTCGAAATGATGATAAAACTTTATTAAATATATTAAACAAAGCTGTAAATAGCCTAGATAGTAAAAAACAACAAGAGATATTAAATAATTGGATATCTATAAAATATGAAAAGGGTATGGATTATACACTATTAATTTTAATCTCAGGATTTTTTATTGTTATTATATTGATAATCATTTTTTGGAATATACGATTAAAAGGTGAAATTTTAAAAAGAAAAGAACTTCATTATAAATTCCAGTATGCAGTTGATAATGCTTTATGTGGTTATTGGGAATGGAATATTAAGACAAATGAATTAATCGTCTCTGATGGATGGAAAAAGCACTTAGGTTATGGTAATGAAACCCAACTAAAAGATGCAATTCAAGTTATGGAATTAATTCATAAAGATGACAGATCGATTGTAGACCAAGCTATTAGTAACTACTTTGAGAAAAAAGTTAATAGTTATGATGCTACATTTAGGATGAAGCATAAAGATGGTTATTATAAATGGATAAAAGCAGTAGGTGTATTAAGCAGCTCTACTAATATGTTTTATGGATTCCATGCTAATGTCGATGAAATAAAAAAACTAGAAAAAAAAGAATTAGAACATCAAAAAACTTTATTAGATCAATCAAAGTTGGCTGCAATGGGGGAAATGATAGGAAATATTGCTCATCAATGGAGACAACCTCTATCTGTAATATCCACAGGTGCTACAGGTATGAAATTACAAAAAGAATATAATCGTTTATCTGATGATATGTTTAATAATACATGTGATGCAATACATAGTAATGCACAATATTTATCAAAAACTATTGATGATTTTAGAAACTTCATTAAAGGAGATAGAAATAAAAAAATCTTTAGTTTGACAAATGATATTAATAGTTTTTTACAGTTAGTAGATGGGACATTAAAAAGTAATGATATTTCTGTAATTTTAGAGTTAGAAGATGATATTAAAATAAATGGATATTCAAATGAATTAATCCAATGTTTGATAAATATATTTAATAATGCAAAAGATGCACTAACAGAACAAACCATAGAAAAAAAACTTGTATTTATATCAACTGCTACCCAATCTAATAATGTAATCATTAAAATAAAAGATAATGCAGGTGGAATTCCTATTGCAACACTTCCCAAGGTATTTGAACCCTATTTCACAACTAAACATCAATCTCAAGGCACAGGATTGGGATTAAGTATGACTTATAATTTAATAGTAGATGGGATGAATGGAACTATTGAACCCAATAATGTTAGTTATAAACATGATGAAACAGATTATACGGGAGCTGAGTTCACGATAGTATTGCCATTGACTTAAGAGAATATATATTAAATAAATGAATGGACAAAAACAAAATTAGGGGATACTAATATACTTAATTATCACAGTGCCCAGATTGTGCCCAAAACAACTCCAAAAAACCATTTAATAATTTTCTGTCAGGCGTACCATTAAAGAATCTCGACTTAATCACTCTTTGGAGTGTTTAGGTCGAACTTTTTTTATGTCTAATTTTTTCATTATCAAAATGAATAACGAATTAATAAAAGTTTCCAGTCCCTTGAATATCCACTGTTCCCAAAATGTCGGAAAATTCTTGACTTTATGCAGTGTTTATATTATTATTAGTTTAGTATACAAATTACACTTAAGTATTTGTATATAGGGATACAATGGCAAATACATTAAATAAGCACAAAGTAAATAATACAATTCAACCTGAAAAAATAAATAAAGATAAGTTACATAATAAATTATCTAATTTTTTGGACAAATTGACCTATTCTCATGTTAAATTTTTAAAAGAGCTTTCAAAAGAAAATTTTGACAGCAATAAAGCCGATAAGATATTGAATTCTGGCAAAATTGATATCAATCACTTAAGTAAAAATAATCAAACTTTTTTGCATATCACATTAGAAAAGCATAAAATAAAAGCAGCCAATTGGCTTATAGATAGAGGTATAGGTATCAATATACTTGACTCTAATAATAATATTGCTTTAACTATAGCCATAAAAAATAGAAATCATCAAATTATTAAAAAGTTATTGTCAATAAATAATAAACCATTAAACAAAAAAAACAGTCATGGCAGAACACTACTTCAAAATGCTGTTATATCAGGTGATCATAAAACTGCTGATATTTTATTAGAATTGGGTGCTGATGTAAATTCAAAAGATAATCACGGTGGCAATGTAATATTTGATGCTCTCTCTTTCGGGGATGAAGATTTTATTTATAAATTATTAGATTTAGACTATTTAGAACTTAATAACCTATGTGTCAATAAAAATACTATCATGCAACAATGTGAAGTAATAAAAAATGAGGAATTGATTTCATATCTAATAGATAGGTTTGTCAACTCTGCTAAATATTTGGAGCTGTCAAAAGCAGTAGCTACGTGTGATGCAGAACTTGTGACAAAACTGTTAAATACTGGGATTAATCCAAATATAAAATACAATAACAATAAAACACTCATCTATTTGGCAGCCATCCGAGGTTTAAAAAATATTGAAATTATAAGTTTACTTTTAAAATTTGGTGTGGATACCACAACTAAAGATGCCCATAACAAAACAATATATGAAGTATTAAATGAAATTATTTTACATACACATCATAAAAGAGAAATGCAAAACGATGAACTCGTATCTGCTCTTAATCCACGAGGTAAGTACATGCATGTACTAAAAAAATTACTTGAGTATGATAATAAGTCTTTAGAACTGGTAGATACATCTGGCAATCCGCTGTTTTTCGCACCATTTTATTATGAGGTGATGCCACTTTTTAAACTCTATATTAACCATAATCATAATGTAGATGCACAAAATGATCAGGGACACAATCTATTTTTTGACTATATTTATAAAACTTTTCAAAAAGAAAATGAACCTGTCCACTTTAAAGATAATCTAAAACTATTGATTGATTATAAAGCTGACTGTAACTTCAAAGATAAAACAGGATGGAATGTACTTAATAAAGTTTTATCTATAAGCAAAAATAACACTCTCATAAAAACGTTAATCGATACAATTTCTTTTGATGATTACGCCAAAGATGCATTGGGAAGAACGACGATACATACTTGTGTATGGTTTGATAACAACGAGATAATACAATATCTTAGTGATATAAACAGTGCTATTATGAATGAGTCGGATAACTATGGGATATTACCTATTACTTATTCTGCATTACTTGGTAACCAAAAATTAGTTTTACTCTTTTTGTCATTGAACTCAAATATGAAGGGTACCAAAAAGATTTTAGCGGGAGCTGTTAAAAAATTTGGCCCAATGACAAAAAACCTAAATAAATTATATGTAAATATCAGCAATAAAGATACCTTAATGAAAATAGATAAACTCGTTGTTCAAATAAAAGGTGATTTCCAAAGCAAATAGAAGTCCTGTCTCCAGAACGGTAATTAAAAATAGTTATTCAATGCCATTTTCTTTAAATAATACAACATATTTTCTATCTGTGCCAACTACATGCTCTATAAACCAATTGGTTAGAAATATAAATATATCCTCTGCTGTTTCAACGGCTGATTTTTCTCTATACAATTTATTAATTAAAATTTTATTTTTCATGGATAAAAACTTTTCAATAAAATGTGTATGCTCGCTTATATGAGCTTCTGATTCTGCATAATTGAATTTGTCAAAGAGCTCTTCTTCGGTTGTAAAATGATAACTGGCATATTCGACTAATTCATTAACAATAGGTAAAAGATCATTTTTTTGGGAGTTTTTATTGATTGAAGTTGCTAATTTATTGATAATTTCTAGTAGCTTCTTATGTTGATTATCAATAAGTTTAATGCCTACACCCATTTTATCATCATTCCAATTTAATAATTCCATAATTATAGTTCCTTTACAATGGTTTTTCTTGTGGTAAGATAATTTTAAACTCTGCACCAATGTATGATTCTTCTTCATGCATAAATGTCACATTTTTAACGATAATACTTCCATTCATATGTTCTTCAATAATCATCTTAGCCATATATAGCCCAACACCTGTACCATTATCTTCTTTGGTTGTAAAATGAGATTCAAATATTTCATCAAATATATCTTCTGGGATGCCACCTGCATTGTCTTTGATGGCGATTTTTACAATATTATCTGTTTCCTGAACATCAATAAATATAAGTTTTGTTTGATTTTCTTTTTTTATCAACTCATCTCTTGCATTATTGATAATATTGATTAAAACCTGAATCAATTCATTTTCAAATCCATAAAAATTGACTTCATTAATGTTTTGTATTATGGTTATATCTTCTGTTTTAAATTGTGAAGTGACTAGGGTAAAAGTTTTTTCAAATATTTTATTGATTAGAAATGAAGTTTTTCTTTTATTTGTTTTGAAAAAGTCTCTAAAGTCATTTATGGTTTGCGATAAATGTTGTACTGAATCACTTATATGATCCATAGTGATAACAATATCTTCACTTTTGAGTTCATCAAAAGTACTTTTAAACTTTATTCCAGTGGTTGCAGCTGAGATGACAGAGAGTGGCTGTCTCCACTGGTGAGCAATATTTTCTATCATTTCACCCATTGAAGCCATTTTTGACTGTTGATAAATGAGGTTGTCTTTCTTTTTCATTTCTGTAATATTTTGTATGGTTCCAATTGTTTTTATTATTGTATGTTCTTTATTATATATGTGCATACAATTTTCTTCTATATTTTTAATAATATTATTTTTACAATTGATTCTGTATTCTATTGTATAGTTATTTCTATTTTTGATTGAGTTTTTATAGTTTGAGGTGACTCTTTCTCTGTCCTTAGGATGAATAAATTTTAAGAAATTATTATAGTCGGCATCAAAATTTAGAGCCTCTACATCAAATATTTTATAAAGTTGCTCCGAGCATATCAATTTATTTTTTTCTCTATTTATCTCCCAACTTCCTATATCTGCAATGGATTGTGATTGTATTAAAAAATTATTGGATTTTTGTAATTCATCGTTGAAAGAAGAAATTTTATTATTTTGTTGATCAATGAAATGAAGTCTATCAACTAATGAATTTTTCATGGTTTTGAATTTATCTGCTAATATTCCAATTTCATCATTTGATTTTATATTGATGTCGACATCCAGGTTGCCTGATGCGATTTGAGTACTGGCATCTGTTAATATATTTATTGATTTTGTAAAAGATTTAATAAAATAAAAGATAATCAGACAAATGAGTATCAAAATAAGAAGAGAAACCTCAAGTATGTCAGCTATAAATAGCTTTATAGTTTCCTCGATTTTATCTTTGCTGTAATAAACAGTTAAAACTCCTAATTTTTTATTATGAATATGAAGTGGAATGACACTTTTGATCACATCTGTATTGATACTTTTTTTTGAATCATATTTTAAGTTAATTTTTGAAGAAAAATCTAAAAAATCTATTTTAAGAACTTCTGGATCTAGATAAATAGAAGAGAGATGAATCTCTAAAGCAATTTTGTCAAAGGTAAAAAGTGATTGAGAGATAACAGGTGTGTAGAATTTATTATTATCTTTTATTTTTAAAAGTAATGATGAAAGTTCTCTTTGTTTTTCAGCTTCAATTATATGATTGACAAAAAAAGCAAAGAAAATTAATAGGACTAAAGAAATGGCTAAAAATATTTTGTTGAATAACTTCATAAGATACCTATTCCATTATATTATTTAAACATCATTATTATTTTAATATTTAATATAATTTTAGCTCAAAATTGTGGCAAAAAAGTGATGTTTTAGAAAGTATTACATAAATGATACAAAATTATTTTATTGAAAAATAAAATAGGAAATTAATAGTTGTATTTAATAAAAACAATAAAAATTTACTGTTATATTGAACCAAAGGATAAAAATGAAAAAAGTTCTTTTTTTAATATTTTTGCTGTTAATACCACTTTTAGCCAAACCTAATGACACATTACAAGCGGGTTTATTTAATATTGTTCCTTATGCATATGAGAATAAAAATGGAAAAGTGCAGGGCATTACTTATGAAATCATTCAAAATTTACAGTTGCAATCAGGTCTTACTATAAAGACCTCATTATTGCCTTATAAAAGGATGTTAGATTATTTAGAGTCAGGTAAAATTGACTTTGGTATATTTTTTTTATCTGATTACAGTGAAAGTTTTAGTGACAAATTGATTGCATTATATGATTTACAGACAATTGTTATTGGAAAAAAGGGGCTAAAAATTAAAAGTTATAAAGATTTAAGTACATTAAGTCTGGCCACACCTCTTGGAGTAAATTACAATGCAAAACTCTCCAAAGATAGACAACTTAATATTATTCTTGTTCGAGATTATACCAATGCAATTTTAATGTTAGAGAATGGGAATATTGATGCGATTGTGGGACCCAAAAAAATCATTGAATTTCAATTGAAATTATTGGGTAAGAGTATAAATCAGTTTGGTAGTCCCTATGTGCTTATCACCAATACCGCTTGGATTCAATTTTCCAATCAATCCAAACAAAATAAATATAAAAAGACTTTAATTCGTGCAGCAAAAACGCTTTTAGAAAAGGGTAAAATTTCTGACATCATTCAGAAATACTACCCCTGATAGTTATTTACTTGAGTGTTTGCATCGAGTTTCTTTAGTTATTCTAAAAAAACTATTTGCTGAAACTTTTCATGATATCTACTAATGCATCCATTTGAGCCATCGCATTGTCTTCATCTTTTATAAATCCGGGGACAGTCGCCATCTTAAAATATATTGTGACTCAAAGCTTATTTATTAATTTCAGGAATAAATTTTTCTTTCTCAAGCATTCTTATTACACTTCGTAATAAGAAGCTGCTAATAAAATTAATACAATATTTTCTTCCTTTTTCTTCCAATGGTAATATCAACTTATTTTCTTTTAGGCTTGCAATTGTCGATGTAACCTGTCTTGGAGTAAGTCCAATTCCTGATGAAGTAATATCTTTTGAAAGAAATACTTGTTTAGCTATTCCTATTAATAAAATCTTTTCTTCTTTATCATTAATTATTCCTCTATCCTTCGCATGTTTAACTGCAGGTAGTAATATTTTTTCTGATAAGAAGTCATAGTTTGTTAATTTATTGATTTTTTCAATTTCTTCTAAAATTCCACTTAAAACATATTCTGTCCATACTAGCATACTTTCATCATCACCTTTATCAGCAACACTTAACATCTCGTAATACTTATCTCTATCATTAAAGAAAACAGCTGAAGGGTTTAGCAACCCCCCATCTTTTACATTAAATCCATATTTAATTAGCAATGCATAAGTCAATAACCTAACAGTCCTTCCATTCCCATTTCCAAACGGATGTATCCATGTAAATCTATGATGAGCTTGTGCAATCTTTAATAAATCATGCTTGCTAGAACTATTTTCATTAATAAAGGATAATAAGTCATCCATATAGTCTTGAACTAAATAATGTTCAGGAGGACAATGACTTGACTTAGAAATTCCTACTTGCCATGTTCTATATGCACCAGGTGTTTTATCTCCTTCTTGTTCTAAGTCACAAACTGTTAAGTGATGTAGCTCTCGTATAAATTGATGAGTTATAGCAGTGTCTTTTTCTATTGAATCTTCAATATATTCCATTGCTTTTTCAACATTGGCAATTTCGCTATATTGTTCTTCCTTTATTTCTGTTTCACTAATCTTTTTTTCAACATATTCTGAAATCGTTGTTCTATTACCCTCAATTCTAGCAGAACCAATACTTTCTAGCATATGAAAAATATCTTTTAATTGAAAAAAAATACCAGGGAAAGTAGAACCTCCTAATTTAAGTTTACGAACATGGTTAAGTTCAAATAAAGTATCTACTAAAGTTGATTCAAAAGAGGGAGTAACTAATTTTATATTATTTACATTCATGTTAATCCTTTTTTACAAAATAAAAATTAATTATTTACATTTACATAGATAAATGTAGCTATATAGTAGTAAGTATACTACTTTTAATTTAATATGTCAATTACATATTTTGTAATAATTAATTACATTTTATTTACTAGATATAGTATATGTTATAAGTTATTTTTTACGTGGCAACGGGATATAATCTATTTTAATTTTTTACGTAACTCATCCATAAATCTCTTACTGGGATCATGTTTTATAGTTCTGTATCCCGCATCTTTTTCAAGCCACAAAGGACTTTTTTCATAGTCTTGATACTCATAATGAGCTATGAGATGTTTTATTGTAGAGTATTTTTGTTGTAAATACCTGATGAGTTTGATATTTGCATTGAGTTGCGCAGGTGTTAAATTATCTTCAAAATTTTCACCACCGACATTTTCAATGCCAATGCTGTTATAGTTTAATCCAATCACATGTCTTGCCATGATGGTTTCATCCATGAGTTTATATATGATGCCTTGTTTATCTATCATAAAATGAGTTGAGACATTTAGACTTCCCGCACTTGATATATCCCCTCTGTCATTGGGCAGTGTTGGATTGATAAAACGTTTAAATGATTTATCAAAGTCATTTATACCTGTGTGATGGACTACAATTATTTTTGGAATAATATTTATGTTGCTTTTTTTTAAACCATAATGTGTTTTGATATATTGTTTGGTTAATTCAACTCTTTTTTCATCAAATATGATAGGTTTGGGTTGTATGTCTAAAGCAAAAAGACTCAATATACAAAGATGCAGTGTTAAGATAAGTTTCATGCAAAATTATATCCTAAATATTATTTTTATGAAATTAACCTACTTGTGGAAACTAATGAATAACAGTTTTTAGAATCAGCCATCATCTATTTTTATAGTTGATGGCTGTTTGGTATGTTAAAGTTTGTTATATACCTTCAGCAATCATGGCATCAGCAACTCTTTTGAAGCCTGCTATATTTGCTCCATCTACATAGTTACCTTCAACGCCATACTCTTTTGCAGTATAGGAAACTCTTACACATATTTGCTGCATGGTTTCTTTCAGTTTAGCATCTACTTTTTCAAAACTCCATTTTTGCATTGATGCATTTTGACTCATTTCAAATTCACTTACGGCAACTCCACCTGCATTGGCAGCTTTTGCAGGAGCAAAACAGATTTTATTATTTAAGAAAATTTCGATGGCTTCTGGAGTTGAAGGCATATTTGCTCCTTCGGCAATACAAATGACTCCATTGGATACTAAAACTTTAGCCTCCTCACCATTCAACTCATTTTGAGTTGCACATGGCAAAGCAATATCACAAGGAGTAGACCATGGCTTTTGTCCTTTATTAAATGTAGATTTTGGATATTTTTTTACATATTCACTAATTCTTCCTCTTTTGAAATTTTTTAAATTCATTATATATTCCAGTTTCTTTTCATCAATTCCATTGTTATCATAAATAAAGCCTGAAGAATCTGACATTGTTAAAACTTTAGCTCCTAAACTAATAGCCTTTTCAGCTGCATATTGAGCTACATTACCTGATCCAGAAATAACTACATTTTTATTTTTAAAACTATCATTTTTTAATGACAGCATATTTTGTGCAAAATAAACAGTTCCATAACCAGTTGCTTCCGGTCTAATTAAAGATCCTCCCCAAGTAACTCCTTTCCCAGTTAAAACCCCTGTAAATTCATTATTTAATTTTTTATACATTCCATATAAATACCCTATTTCTCTACCACCTACTCCAATATCTCCTGCAGGGACGTCAGTATTAGAGCCAATATGTCTAAATAATTCTGTCATAAAAGATTGACAGAATCTCATTATTTCATTTTCACTTTTTCCCTTAGGATCAAAATCACTTCCTCCTTTTCCTCCACCCATTGGTAAAGTGGTTAGGCTGTTTTTAAATACTTGTTCAAAAGCAAGGAACTTAAGAATACTCATGTTGACTGTTGGATGGAATCGCAATCCTCCTTTATATGGCCCTATTGCTGAATTCATTTGTATTCTGTAGCCTCTATTTACCTGTATTTCTCCATTATCATCAACCCAACATACCCTGAAACTTATAACTCTTTCTGGTTCACACATTCTTAATAGAATATTATTACCATGATAAATATCATTCTTGATAATATATGGAATAACTGTTTCCGCTACTTCTTCTACAGCTTGCATAAATTCTAATTCTTGCCCATTTCTTTGTCGTACTAAATCTAGAAATGCTTCAATCTTTTGTTTCATAATAATTCTTTAAATTGAAAATAAACTCAATTATTATATAATTGGTAAAAATTTATAATTAAAAATAGTGATTTAATAAATAATCTACTCATAAATTAGTAAAAATCAATTCTTAGTTTATAGCCTGGCTTAAATCTTGAATTAAATCTTCAGAGTCTTCAATTCCTACACTTAATCTAATTAGTGAATCAGATAATCCTGACTTTTCTCTCTCTTCTTTAGGTATGCTTGCATGTGTCATTGATGCTGGATGGCCACACAAAGATTCAACGCCTCCAAGAGATTCAGCTAGTGTAAAAATTTTAAGCCTTTCCAAAATTCTAAATACATCCCTGTTATTATTGCTCTTTACTTTAAAAGAAAGCATGCCTCCATAATCATCCATCTGCTTATTTGCAATGTCATGATTCTTATGAAAATCAAATCCTGGCCAATACACATGATCAACCCTTGCATTGGAATTTAAAAATTCAGCAATTTTTTTTGTGTTTTCACAATGCCTTTGCATTCTGACATGCAAGGTTTTTATTCCTCTAAGAACCAAGAAACTATCTTGTGGCCCACATATTGCTCCACTTGCATTTTGAATGAAGTGCAATTTATCTACCAATTCTTTATCATTTAGCATAATTGCCCCTAAAACTACATCACTATGTCCTCCTAGATATTTAGTTGCTGAATGCATTACTATATCAGCCCCTAAATCAATTGGTCTCTGTAAATAGGGAGTTGCAAAAGTATTGTCAACAGCTAAAAGAATATTATGCTTTTTTGCTATAGTAGATAGTCCTGCTATATCAATAATATTTAGCATTGGATTTGTCGGTGTTTCTGTCCATATTAGTTTAGTATTTTGATTGATTAATTTTTCAATACTAATAAGGTCGTGCATACCAACAAAATGAAATTTAATCCCATAAATGCTAAATATTTTTGTAAATAATCTATATGTGCCTCCATATAAATCATTGGTTGAGATAACCTCATCTCCAGGTTTTAATAATTTAATTATTGCATCAATAGCTGCTAAACCAGAAGCAAAAGCCAGGCCATAGTTTGCATTTTCTATACTAGCAAAAGATCTTTCGAGTGCATTTCTAGTAGGATTATGTGTCCTAGAATATTCATATCCTTTATGATTGCCAGGGCTTGACTGAGCATATGTTGAGGTCTGATATATTGGAGGCATTATAGCATTATAGCTAGTATCTAGTGATTGCCCCCCATGGATAGTTTTAGTGTTAAATTTCATACAGTAAAGTATATTAAAAACAAATGTAAACTATAAATAGATCTATACAAAACTTTGAATTATCTTTAAAACAATCTGTTTAAGATTCAATAAATAAGAGACTTTTAGCACTAATTGTAGCTCCTAAAACTCTTACATGCAATAATCGAATTCACTTTTATATATTTGTTAAAACAAATTACAGACCATGATTAAATCAATGACTGCTTATAGCTCAACTATTCTAAATCTTAAGAGTCATAAAGTAATTATCGAAATAAAGTGCTTAAATAGTAAAAATTTAGACTTAAGCTGTAAAATACCAAGTGAATTAAAAGAGAAGGATAATAGTATTAGGACATTAATTTCTAAAAATCTCCAAAGAGGAAAAATTGACTTTATACTATACTATGAAAAGGCCTCAAATTATAATCCTACTAAAATAAATTCTGCAATAGTTAGCGATAATATTAATGAGCTTAAAAAAATAGCAGATAGCAATGCAGCAGACCTATTAAAAATTGCAATTCAAATGCCCAATGCATATAATATCATTAAAGATAGTCCTGCAATTAAAGAATGGAGTAAAATTCAAAAAGAAATAAAAAAAGCTATCGCACAAGCAGATAAATATAGGGTAAATGAAGGTCTTGAAATACAAAAAGATATAACAAATAAAATAAAGAATATTAAAAAATTATTGATTAAAGTAGATAAATTAAAACATAGAAGAATAATAAAAATAAAAAAGAAAATAAAAGAAGATATTGTAAATTTAAATCTCAAAATTGATAATAACAGATTTGAACAAGAGCTAATATATTATTTAGAAAAATATGATATAAATGAAGAGATAGTTCGACTAAATAGTCATATAAATTTCTTTACAAGTGTAATCAAGACCAAATCGCCAAATGGTAAAAAGTTAGGATTTATTAGCCAAGAAATTGGTAGAGAAATTAATACTATTGGATCTAAATCATATGATGCAGGTATGCAAAAAATTGTAGTAGAAATGAAAGATCAATTAGAAAAAATAAAAGAACAAATTCTTAATATACTTTAATGAAAAACGGAAAGTTAATAGTCATTGCTGCCCCTTCAGGATCTGGAAAAACTACGGTTGTTAAAAATTTGATTTCTGATAAATCCTTGAATTTAGGATTTTCTGTTTCAGCTACCTCGAGAGAAAAAAGAAAAAATGAAATTGATGGAAAAGATTATTATTTTTTATCCAAAGGTGAATTCGAAGAAAAAATTAATTTAAATGAATTCGTTGAATGGGAAGAAGTATATAAAAACACTTTTTATGGAACTTTAAAATCAGAAATAAATAGCTTAAATAGTTTAGGTAAAAATTTGATTTTTGATATTGATGCAATTGGTGGCTTATCAATAAAGAAAGAATTCCCCGAGAGTACATTAACTATTTTTATTTGTCCTCCAAGTTTAGAAGAATTAGAAAATAGATTAAGAAAAAGAGGAACCGATTCAGAAGAAAAAATAAAAATAAGACTTTCAAAGGCCTCGAAAGAAATATCGATGTCTTTGTTATATGATTATAAAATAGAAAATCACAATCTTATAGAAACTGTAGTTAAAGTAAAAACACTAATTAATAATTTTCTTTAATAATACTAATGAATATTGGACTTTACTTTGGGACATTTGATCCAATACACCGTGGACATATTAATATTGTCAATTT
>ENA-ORXI01002421-ORXI01002421.1-sediment-metagenome-genome-assembly--contig:-NODE-2421-length-13367-cov-44.475470_pt1 | contig 13367 bp, 15 predicted proteins | sample MGYA00237861_ERZ511468 | MGnify/ENA primary metagenome ERZ511468 (study PRJEB26299, sample SAMN06266213) | sediment metagenome | isolation source: Hudson Canyon methane seep mesocosm | place... | reverse complement strand
TTTTGTTTTTATGAGCAAAAAAACCAACAGCATTTTCATAATCATTTTCATTTGGAGCATGAAATTCAGGTTGACTTAGCTCTAAATTATTAATTTGTTTTTGACTGTATATCCAATGTAGTCCAAGGGATGCCGAATCAGCAACCAGAGCACCTAATATTGCATTTTTTATGCGATTTTTTTTTCCGTTTTCCATTGTAAATTCCTTATATTTAATTTTTAGCTTAAATAATCTTAATTAAGATTATAGTAATTTAGGATTGATATATCATACTACTTCCTTGGTTAAACAGTAAATAAACCTAGAAGTATCTTTTCAATACCACTTGCAAATAGTCATCTTCTCGTAGTTCATATAAAGAATCATCTGAACCAACGGTTGAAAATATTCTTAGTTCACTCTCAATACTCCATGTATCTGTTAACCTTCTACTGGCTTCCACAGAAATGAATTTTGTTTTATTATCAAGATCTTGGGTAATTGCAGCCAAAAATTCAGTACTTTGAGTATCATTTAGAACAAATCTTGTACCAATAGCTAAATCATTTTGGCCAAATGCGTAATCTCGTTCATCATATTGATACTCCGCAAAAATACCCAAATCTGCATTACTGTCCGCAAGTCCCACAAAAGTATATTCAAAACCACCCACTTGTGAATAGTATGAAGAATCACTTCTTGGTTTGCTGTGGGTTGCTTCAAGTTTCCAAAGAAAATCTCCTTTGGTTAATTGAAAGTCTCCACCAAAAATCTGTACTTGATTATAGTGTGCTTGCAGAATATCCTCATTATTTACGCTTATTTTACTATAAGTGGCATTTCTAGACGTACCGTTAAAGTAAATAAGACCAAGGTCCATATCTCCAAGAACATGACTATAACGTACTGCAAAATCTATGTGTTTTTCTTCTTGTGATGATTCATAGCTTGTAGAGTCTTTATCTACTAGAAGTTCAGATCGCAACCTGTCTTTTGCACCCAAATAAGTAGGTTCTCTAAAACCTAATAATGCGAATAACTCAACAGTCCCCCAGTCTTGTTCATATAATAATGAAATCATTGGCTGACCCAGTTTATCTTCACCATCAACATTTTCTACACTATCACTTGAATTGATAACATCAACTAAATGACTTGTCTCAGTCACTCCCCAAAAGACTTTTCTAGCACCTATGTAAAGTTCAAAATTTTCATATGCTTTCCACCAATACAATTCACTAATATCAATATGGTCACGTCCATCTGCACTTGAGTCTTTTCTAGCAAAGATGCTTGCTACAATACTTTCATTAACTTCTTCAAAGTCATGGAAGTATTCAAGGTTAATTGATGTTGATAGGGAGTTGTCTTTTTGATTTGAGTAAAGAGGTTTATCAATAAAACCTCTTCCCTCAAAGCCAACATAACCTGTTATCTCATTAGCAAAAGAATACATTACCATCCCTAAAAGTGAAAAAGCTATAAAAATCTTTTTCACGACTATCTACTTCTTTTTAAGGAGTTCTTCGTAAAGTTTTTGTCTTTTAATCCTGTTCTAAAATTCCAGTTAGAGTAATTTAGAAGGGTCGTTTTTCCTGTTTGGTGATTTACCATTTCCCATTTATTGGCTCTCCAAAATTTATCCAAATATTGATTGTAGTCTCCAATGGTAAGTGTTTTTAACAAAGATGATTTTCTGTCGTAAAAATCGATTTTTAGTGCAATATACCGCTCTTTATCAATCCACACATTTTGCTTTGTATATCCTGACTTTGGATCAACGGGATCTCTTTCAAGTAAATAAGTATCTCGTCCCATGAGTTTTTCTTCTTTTAGATACTTGTAGGTATATTTTTCTACTTCTTGTGATGAGATATCTTCAAAAGCAAATTCACTTCCCATAAATGGTCCTGATTTATTACTGGAAGAGATACGTTTAACTCGTTTTAATCCTGGTAAATATAACCACTGGTCATCACTTCCAACTTTGTGTGTAAAAGATAAAAATGAAGTACCTTTTACATCTCTGGGATTGTCAAATGTAATTTGACTCTTATCACCATCATCTTCTTGCTCCAAAGTTTTTGTACGCATGATTCTTGTTGTTGACTCACCATATTTGTTTCCCAATATCATCTCTAAAGTAGAAGTATTATCATTAAAACCATTATCTCTTTTGTCCACTTCAATGGCTATCTCTAAGCCTCGTTGCTCTGGAGTTGCTCCAAAGGAAAAGGTTGATAACAACCCTACAAATAGGGTTGTTATAACAGGACTAATTATTTTTTTATTTTGATGTAGACTTAACATAAGCATACTCCTTTGATTTTTCTAAATTATTATCTAATGTTTCTTCTAATTCATCCACTAAGTTTTCTAGTGGATTTGTTGTTTTTACAACATCTTTGTTATCCAGTTTTATAAGTAAGACTGGCAACAAAAAGAAATCTGCTAATAAGGCCATTCCAATGGCAATTGCTGTTAAAAGTGCCATAGATGAGTTCATTCCAAATGTTGATTGGGCTAGGACCATAAATCCAGCTACTAATATAACCGAGGTTGTAACAATAGCAACACCTACTGTGCTAAATGCATACGTAACTGCCTCTTGGGCTGACATTCCTTGTTCTCTTCTGGCTCGTAGATATTTACTTAAGAAATGCACCGTATCATCAACTACAATTCCTAATGTCATACCTGTTACCATTGATACTGCAACATTTACTTCTCCAATTGTTAATCCCCACACACCAAAGGCAAGACCTGCTGGTAAAAGGTTTGGAATAAGACTTATAAATCCCATTTTTACACTTCTAAGAGCAAACATAATAAGCAGTGAGATAACAACTAGAGCTGATAAAGTTCCCACTAACATAGAATTAATATTTCTCTCTGAGATATATGCAAACATAACAGTAGGACCTACTCCATAAGAAAGATCACCTGTTCGCTCTTCCCACCATTTACTTCCTTTTTCAGAAAAGTTTTTAAGGGCTTTTGTTCCAGAGTTTTCCAAGGTCACAACTAACTGTGTTGATGACTTGTCAATATTAAGTTGATTATTGAGGTCTAAACCATAAGGTAAAGATAACTCATAAAGAAGTAAAAATTGCGCAGAGAGCTCTTTGTTTTGAGTGATTTTGTAATAATCTTGATTATCTCCATGCATGTTTTTATTCAGACGCTTAAAGGTATCCGTTACTGTATTTACATGACGAACTTCACTCTGAGTTCTTAACCATGCTACAAACTCATCTACATTATTTAAAAACTCCGGATTAGATGCTCCATTACTTGTTTTACTCTCTAGTGAGTATTGTACTTGGTAAACACCTGTTAGGTTTTCGTTAATAAAATCAGAATCTTGCCTAAACTCCGTTGATTTATCAAAGTACTCAACAAAGTTATCTTCTAAATTGTTGCTGGTAATAAAACTTAAGACAATGGCAGAAACAACTATAGATGCCACAAAAATACTTTTTTGTTTTGCAATGATAAATGACGACAACGATTCCATTCTTTTAACAAGTTTTGAATCAACACCTTTTGCTTTTGCTGGCAATATTGCCATAAGTGCAGGAAGTAGTGTAACAGATAAAACAAATGCTGCCATCACTCCAATTGCTGTTATATTTCCAAGGTCGTGAAAAGGAGGTGCATCTGAAGCGTTCATAGATAAGAACCCAATAGCAGTAGTAACTGATGTTAAAAATACTGGACCAAAGTTAATACGTAAAGACTCTTTTATTGCGTCATTTTTACTGTGACCTTTTCGCATTAATGAAAACATGGTAATCAGTAGATGTATGGAATCAGCAACGGCCAGTGTCATAATAATGGTTGTCGCAGCTGATGATGGAGGGGTTAATAAAATTCCTAGATATCCAGCAATTCCCATCCCACTCATCATAGATAAAACAATTACAATAAAAGTGGTAAAAGTTGCACTAATTGAGCGTAAAAGTAGAAACGTAACCAATACAATAATCAAATACATTGCAGGAACTAAAGTCCCCATATCTGACATAGATGCCTCAAAAAAGGCATTTGACAACACCACAACACCAGTAAGATGAATATTCACATCATAAGATTTTTCAATCTCTTCTACTAGCTTTCGTACTTCTCCCACTGCAATTGGAGCTTCATCATTACTTTTTTGTGGCATCTGAAAAGTGATATTTATTCCAGTGACTGTTGCATCTTTATTAATAAGTTGATTAATTAAAAAGGGTTCATTAAGAGCCACTTTTTTAACTCTATCGAGTTCTTCTTGAGAGAAGTTCTTCCCACCTTCTATTAAATCCTCAACAATTAAATCATCATCAATTCCACGAGAGTATTGAAAATTACTGATTGAATCCACTCTTAAAGCAAAAGGTAATTTCCAAGCTTCTGCAGTAATTTTTTCAACTGCATCCAGAGTATCTTGAGTAAAAACCTTTCCATCTTTTGGTTCAATACCTATTAAAACATTATCTATTTTAGTATAAGTTTTTTGCATTTTTTCAAAAGCTTGAAGTTGCGGATTGTCATCACTAAAAAATACTCGATAGTCATTATTGAAGCCTAAGAATCTCGCTCCCGAAGCTGCTCCAAGACCAACAAGAAGTGCAAGTATTAGTACGAGCCATCGGTACTTAACAACGAAGTTACTGTAACCGACCAGCCAACTATTTATTTTATTCATTTTATTTCCTTTTTTATTTTTGTAATAATAACGCAAAATTTCACATTTACTGCATCTAAAAATACATATTTTTATGCAGAAAATACTTTTAAAAACAATATTTCTTGTTTGAAGGCTAATTAATCTAACTAGTTAGTTATATTTTATAAATTAAATATCTAACCAGTTAGTTACTTATTTATTGAAAAAAAAGGAGCTACTTTGCTCCAATTAAAACCTTTATCGTAATTAACGCATCCAAGAATTCTTCAGGTCTTTTTTTTAGTTTTGAACTAACCGATGCACCATTTAGTATTCCTACTATCTGCCTACCTACTAAAGCTGAATCCAATTCTACAGATGCAAGGCCTTTATCTCTTGCTTCTTCATAAATCCTTTGATGAAATTTTTCGAACTCAAGAAAAATATCTGTAATTTTATGTCTCATCTCTTCATTTTCATTTGACATTTCAGTTGACATATTTACAAAAGGACATCCATAAATCTTCCCTTCACTGTCGTACATGAATTTTAATTTTTCATATACTAAATTAATAAAAGATTCTAATCTTAAAATAGGATTTGGCTCAGAATCCAATTGGGCGTTTAGTAGAAAATCTTTAGACATCTCTCCCATAAAGTCAATTCCATCTAATGCTACTTGTTCTTTGGATTTAAAGTATTGGTAAAAAGAGGCTTTGTTAATTTGTGCTTTTTTTACAATTTGGTCAACTTTAACCAAATTATAACTGTGCTCCCAAAACAGAGTTGCAGCAGTTTGTAAAATACACTTTTTTGTCTCTTCGCCTTTAGTTCCCATCACTTTCCCTCGTTTAAAGTAACTAGTTGGTTACTTATTTTTAATTATATGAAATAGTGCTTTAAATAGAACTTAATTTATTATATAGTTGTTATAAATAAGTGCTATTTTTATTAGTAATTTAGTTCGACACTACATATTAAGTGGATTACAAACTACCCTCTTAAGGGGTGGTTTGTAACTATTTAGAATTAACTATATTGAGATTTCTTTAATATCTGCAATTTCTTTAAATGCTTGATACGTAAGACCAATAAGGTTTTTTCTGTTTGTTTTAATCAAATCATCTTCATGGTTTACAAATACTTTATCAAAGAACTCATCAAGCTCTGGCTTAAGTGCAAACAGTGCATCCAGTTGTTCATCATATGTTTCAAAACTTTTGCTTGTAGTCTCTACATATCTGCTGTACAGTTGCTTTTCTGCTGCTTCTTCAAATAAATCAGGGTTTATATTCAAAGCAGTATTTGTATTTATATCTTTGATGATATTTGCAACTCTTTTAAATGTTGTACTGTACTCTTTAAAATCACTGCTTAACACAATAGGATTAAGTGCACACAGTTTTTGACTGATTTTAAATACATCTTCTTCACCACTACCCAGTACTGCTTTTAACACAGAAGGGTTTACATCAAAAATTTTAAACAGTCTTTCATTAAAGAAATCAACCAATTGTTTTTTATCTAACCCTGGATATGTCGATGCTAAAGCATCAATTAATTTTGGTAAATTAAATTCAATTTTATGCTCGATCGCAATTTTAACAATACCTGCAGCTGCTCTTCTTAATCCAAATGGGTCTTTAGAACCTGTTGGAATCTTTTTCACACTGAATAATCCTAAAAGAGAGTCCAGTTTGTAAGATAAGGCAATGATTGCAGAAAATTTATTTGAAGGCAAGTCTGAATCTTCACCATCTGGAAGATACTGTTCTTTTAATGCTGTGTATACAAGTTTATCTTTGCCATCAGCTTTCGCATAGTAGTATCCCATTAACCCTTGAAGCTCAGTAAACTCAAAAACCATCTCAGACATTAAATCAGCTTTACTTAACATCACAGCGTCTTGTATTAACTCTTTTTCTTTAATCCCATAGATATTGGCTAAATATGAGGCAATAACAGCTTCTCTCTCACATTTATCATACATAGAACCTAACCCTTCAACAAAAACTAATCTTTTTAGTCCTTCATTACTTAAACCATTATTTAAATCGTTTTTGTAAAAGAACATTCCATCAGCAAGTCTAGGTCTTAGTACTTTTTCATTACCTTCAATAATTTTTGAAAAGTCTTCAGTATTTGAATTTGAAACAACAATAAAGTTGTTTGTTAATACTCCATCTTTATATACTGCAAAGTATCTTTGATGTTCTTTCATAGATGTAACAATCACTTCTTCTGGAAGTTCTAAAAACTCTTCATCAAATTTTCCAAGTAAGGCAGTTGGATATTCAGTGATTGCAACAACTTCTTCAAGAAGCTCTTCATCAATTTCAATAGAAATAGAATTTTGTGTTTCTAGTTCTTTCATCTGTTTTAAAATCAATGCTTTTCTATCATCAGGATATAAATTAACACCATTTTGTTTTAGAAGATCAAAATATTCACCCGCTTCATTATAAGTAAAAGGCTCGTAAGATACCATTCTATGAGCAAAACTTAATTTTGAAGACTGGACACCAAACAGTTCACCATCAACTAAATCATTTCCAAGAACAATACTTAAACTTCGAATAGGTCGAATAAAAGTATCTGTTCTACTACCCCATCTCATTGATTTCCCAAAGTTTAATGACTTCATGAATTTATTAATCATTTCATTTAAAAGCTCAGTTGCACTTGTACCTTTAACCTCTTTTTTGAAATATAAAACTTCACCATTAGGTTTAGTTGCAGTTGATATTTCATCTAAAGATACACCACATTTTTTTGCAAAACCGAGTGCTGCATTTGTTGGTTCACCACCTTTGTATGCAATAGCAACGGGAGCTCCAAATTGTTCAACAACTGAGTCTTCTTGAGAAGTTGTAAATTCGTTATGCCAAAGAACCAATCTTCTTGGAGTATAATAAAAATCAAAATTACATAATAACTTATACTCTTCTAGAATATTACTCCATTTTTTTTCAATGTTTGGTAACTCTTTTAAAAAAGGTATTGCTGGAAGTTCTTCAACCCCAATTTCTATTAATAATGGTTTAGTCATTTATATCATCCTTACTTTTATTATCTTCTTTTTTTCTTCTATTTTCAGATTCTTCTTTTCTCTTTTGTTGTTTCGCTAACATTTGTCGGTTAAAGCCTACTATAAATACTGCAAGCAATGCAACAAAAAGTACGATTACTATAACATCAACTATTGTGTTCATCTATTATCCTATTGGTTGAGTATATTGAGTAACTCATTATTACTATTAATTTTCTTCTTCGGTGCCAATAACTCTTTTGTATCGATATGACACTCTTTACATTTTGCTATTTCTTGGTGTTCTGGTCGTTCTGATTTAATTAATTTACTTCTGGGGTGACACTCAAAACAATCACCTCCACATTCATTGACTGGACCTACATTTTTTGTATGACAACTGATACATGTTTTTAAAATAACATGGTGTGGTTTTTCTATGGACTCTTTTAACACAGGATGACAAGAGATACAATCACCTGTACATGCATAGACAAAAGAGATTAAAGCAAATACAAAAAACAACACCTTGCTCATTTACTTTACACCCTCATACTTTTTTAATACTTCTAATAATTTCGCAGCTTTTACATGTCCTGTAAATTTTTTTCCGTACAAAATTTCATATTTTGTCGCAAAAAAAAGTGATGCAGGTTCAAGCGTGTAATAAAGCTCCAATGGAAATTGGTCTGTTCCAAAAGGCAATTGAATAGCTACATAATGTTTATTGACAAATTCAATTAAATCTTTATTCATAAACGTTTGCTTACGCATATTTTGAGACTCTATACCTTCGTCTTTTAAAAAAAGCATTATATTTTTATCTTGTTTTACCGCTTCTTTATGACCCATGTCATAGTTATAATACCATTTAATATAATCGGCATGTGATGCAGTTATGAGAAGAATAAAAATTAATAAATATTTTTTCATATTAAATTATTATAAATTGCTCCATCAATCTCATTTTGGGCTACCCAAACGATTTCATCACTGTTTTGTATTACAACTAAAATTTTTGAATCAAACATATAATTTTCTGCGATTTTTTGTGCATCTTTAGCTAAGTCTTTACTACAAATAATATATTTGGCATCAAAGCTAGATACATAAATCAACTCTTTAATGTCATTTACAATAACCGCACAGCTGAGATCATTTTCATGGCAATATTTAATTAACTCCATATCATATTCAAACAAAAGTGTTGAATTTGCTTTTGTATCGTTTATATTTGAGATATTCTTTATTTTAAAAATATCTTCATATGGAATTAACATATCACCTATTAAAATCATTTTACACACTCTTTTGAACAAAAATAACTTGAATTACTTATAATTGCTTCATCTTTTGAGATAAAGGTACCACACGTTTTACATTCAATCATTTCATCTGATATGCTGTTATTCTCTTTGTCTTTAATGTTTTGTTCTCTTCCTTTTTTGAAAAAGATGAGATACACTAAAAACAGAACAGCTGCTACAGCAACTAGTTTAAAAATCATATTTATTTATCCTTGTTTTTTTTAATGTATAGATAATTTCTATCTTTTACATTTATAATTTCATAGTCATTTATTGAAGCATCTTTAATTTCACTGTCCAACATACTGCCTTTATAAAATAAAAATTCAGTATTATTTGAGCTTATACCTTTGGTTAAGTCCATGAGTAAAGAGGTATTGGTTACTGCTCTTGAAGTAATCAAGTCAAAAGACTTATCTTTAATATTTTCAACTCTGTCACATATAATATCTACGTTATCTAAACTTAAAGCATTTTTTACAAAATTTAAAAATGCAACTCGTTTACTTCGAGGTTCAATTAAAGTCACTTTTACCTCAGGTCTTGCAATAGCAAGTAACATTCCTGGATATCCAGCACCTGTTCCAATATCTGCAAAAGATTTAAAATCATTTAAAAAAGTCAACGGATAAATAGAATCAATAATATTGGCTTCTATTTTATCGCTTTCTAATTCGGCTGTTAAATTATGAATACTGCCCCATTGCTGTAAAAGTGCAGTAAACTTATCACATCTGCTGTAAAAAGTATTATTAAATTCTAAACCTATTTGTGTACATTTTTGACTATTCATTGTTTATTATTCACTATAGTAAGTGCCCCATTTGTTCTTTTTTTACTTTTAAATATTCTTTATTAGTTGCATTTTTCCCTACAATAATAGGTAATCGCTCTACAATATCAATATTTTCAAAACTCTCCACTTTTTTTGGATTGTTTGTTAATAAATTAATTTTTTTTGTATTAAATTTACTTAAAATATATTCAACTATTTCATAACTTCTCTCATCAGCTCTAAAGCCCAATTGATGATTTGCTTCAATAGTATTCATTCCTTTGTCTTGCAAGGCATAGGCATTTACTTTATTTAAAAGTCCAATGTTTCTTCCTTCTTGACGCAAATAAATAACCATTCCACCAAACTCTTCTATATAATCAAGGGAAAAATTCAGTTGTGCTTGACAATCACACTTAATAGAACCAATAGCATCACCGGTTAAACATTCAGAATGAATTCTAACATTGGGGATATCTCCCAGTTCTTTTGTGAAGATCACTAAGTGTTCTTTATGATTTTCTTTAAAGGATTGTATTAAAAAGTTACCATGAACTGTAGGTAAGTTTGCAACTTCAGATTGCTTTATATTCATATATATTTAAACCTTAACTTGTTAAAATAGACACGATTATATCCAATAAAGGTAAATAAAATGTTTAAAAGATTTAGAAGATTAAGAATTAATGAAACTTTAAGAGGTTTAGTACAAGAAACAACTCTTACAAAAAATGATTTCATATACCCTCTTTTTGTAAAAGAAGGTAAAAATTTTAAAAAAGAAATTGAATCTATGCCAGGTGTTTTTCAAATGAGTATGGATGAAATTGTTAAAGAGTGTGGCGAAATACAAAAGATCGGTTTAAATTCAATTATCCTTTTTGCAATTCCAGATGTAAAAGATTCTGTAGGTAGTGAATGTTTATGTGATGAAAGTATCATTGCAAGAACCATAAAAGCCATTAAAAAAGAGTATCCAAATATGTTTATAGTAACGGATTTATGTTTTTGTGAATACACAGACCATGGACATTGTGGAATCATGGATCCCAAAACACAAACTGTTAATAATGATGCAACATTAGAAATCTCAGCGCAACAAGCAATTGTTCATGCTAAAGCTGGTGCAGATATGATTGCTCCAAGTGGAATGATGGATGGAATAATTGAAGCATTAAGAACTGCTCTTGATGAAAATGGATTCAAAGATTTACCAATCATGAGTTACTCTACAAAATTTGCGTCTGCATATTATGGTCCTTTTAGAGATGTAGCTGAAAGTACTCCTAGTTTTGGTGACAGAAGAAGTTATCAAATGAATCCTGCCAACAGACTTGAAGCTATTGAAGAATCAGTTGAGGATGAAAAGCAAGGTGCAGATATACTCATGGTCAAGCCAGCACTTAGTTATTTGGATATTATCAGAGATATTAGAAATGAAACAAAATTACCATTGGCTGTTTATAATGTAAGTGGAGAGTATGCCATGTTAAAACATGCAGGTTCTGCTGGACTTATTGATTATGATAGGGTCATGATGGAAACACTTCTGAGCTTTAAAAGAGCAGGTGCTGATATTATCATTACATATCATGCAAAAGAGGCTTGTTTACTATTAGATTAAATATATACTATTAATTATTTTTTTAAGTAATTATATATATTTATGATATAATACGCGCAAAAAAGGACAATAATGTTAAGTGATAATGAAAAAAGAATATTATCTTCAATAAAACTTTTTCCAATTATTATCATTATTGTCTTTTCTTCAATACTCACATATACCTTCGTTTCTCAAAATAATAAAAACTTCAAATTAGATTCTAAGCGAATTGAGAAAGACTTTGTTGAGAAGCACAAAGATTTAGTCAAAAGAGATGTTCAACTTATTTATGATTTAGTGGATTACGAAAAACAAAATACTTTAAATAATTTAAGAGACAACATCAAAATTAAAGTTCAAGAAGCTTATGATGTTGCCATAAATGTTTATAACAATAACAAACACTTAGACAGAGAAATTATTATTGAGAAAATCAAAGATGCCTTAAGGTACGTTCGATTTAATGAGGGAAGAGGCTACTATTTTATCTACGAATTAAATGGTAAAAACATACTTTTTCCCACTATAGAAAAGCTTGAAGGTGAGAATCTATGGAACATACAAGATGCAAAGCAAAACTACACAATAAGAAATCTGACGAATCTTGTAAAAGAGAAAAAAGAAGGTTACTATACTTGGCATTGGTATAAACCAAACGATAACGAACGAATGCACCAGAAAATTGGTTATGTAAAACTCTTTGAGCCTTTCAACTTTTTTATAGGAACGGGTGAATACATAATTGATTTTGAAAATACAGTCAAAAGAAATGTACTAAAAAGAATTGGTGAAATACAATACGATAAAAAAAGTTATGTTTTTATCATAAATTATGATGGTGTATACATCAACCATATCAAAGATGATTTAGTCAATAAAAACCTATTTGATTTAAAAGATAAGAATGGTGTTTATCTAACTAGGGAAATTATAAGGACAGCAAAACAGGGAAATGGTTTTGTAGAATACATGGGAATACCAGGAACACAACTGGGTGAACCCTCAAAAAAAATATCCTATGTTAAAGGGTTTAATGACTGGAGTTGGGCAATAGGTTCAGGGTTTTATCCTGAAGACATGAAACATGTTTTATTAAAAAAAGAAAAAGAGCTTAAAAATAATACTGAAGCAACTTTGACTAAAATATTTTTAACCGTAGGTTTTACAACTGCAATTATTATTGCCCTACTTCTACTATTTACAGATGCAATTAAAAAAAGATTTGAAGGGTACAGACGTAGAAATGATGAGTATCAAGAAAAATTAAAGAAGCTATTAGACTACAAAACAAAAAAACTGAGTGATTCACTCGAAACAATCAATTCTTATGTTGCAATGACAAAAACTGATTTGGATGGAATTATTACATATGCCTCAGATAATTTTTGCAAAAGCGTAGGGTATAAAAGATCAGAATTAATTGGAAAACCCCACTCCATTGTTCGGCATCCAGACAACAAAAAAGAAGTTTTTGCCAGAATGTGGAAGACCATAAAAGAAGGTGAAATATTTAAGTCTACTATGAAAGATTTAACAAAAGATGGGGATGAGTTTTGGTTTGAAGTATTAATATATCCAGACTATAATGAAGATAAAAAAATCATTGGTTACACTGCTCTTAGAATTGATATCACTGACAAAAAAAGAAGTTCAGTTTATTGATTTGTTGGTTAAAAATAAAAACTCGTATGCAAAAAATAAAGATTTATGTGATGATGTATGGAATGGAGTTGTCTCAAGTACAACAGTTAGAACTTTTGTACAGAGACTTAGAAATAAGACACATAAAAACTTTATTGAAAATGTTTCAGGTTTGGGCTATCAGATTACAAAATAATTATAGTTTGTAATCAAAACAAAATATTTACTTTTATATTTTATTTAATTATATTTTTTTTAAATAATTTAATGTAATTCAAATAAAATATATAGTAAAATTCGACAAGAGTCACATAGTAGTGACATACATTAGGGAGGAGAATTAATGCAATCAGAAAATGCATTGAAGTACGATTATACT
>ENA-ORXI01002418-ORXI01002418.1-sediment-metagenome-genome-assembly--contig:-NODE-2418-length-13375-cov-15.705068_pt1 | contig 13375 bp, 7 predicted proteins | sample MGYA00237861_ERZ511468 | MGnify/ENA primary metagenome ERZ511468 (study PRJEB26299, sample SAMN06266213) | sediment metagenome | isolation source: Hudson Canyon methane seep mesocosm | place... | reverse complement strand
AGCAGGAAAAACCTGTAACCTCTCAACCTTATGCTTAAGTATTAAATCAGCAGCTTGATTAATAGCTAAAAATTGATCAGCATTATCTGTCATGATGAGGTTATAAACAGCCTTTTATGAATTAAAATTAACAAGAAGTAATTGCCTAATAAAATAAACATTTACAACGTCTCTCTTGAATATAGATTCAAGTTGTTAAAATTACCATATATTAATTAAAATAAATGGGGACTACTTCCTCGTAAATATTTAAATCAGTGAGTTATGCCTTAAATTTACATGACCATACAAACCACAGGTTAAACCCAACCTCAAAATTTGATAAGAAGCATCTAAATTCATGAGGTTTTCGTAAACTAAATTTTATTCAAGCCTAAAAAACTAAGCTTTACGCCTAACAACCCCCAATAAACCTAAAGCTGTCAGCAATAAAGGTAAGCCAGCAGGCAATGGAACAGGGCTAGCAGAAAAATCAATAGCCGTTGCACTTATTCCTCTAAAGCCACCATGGTAAGTGATATCATCACTCCCTCCTATAGCCCATAATAAATAACGAGCCACACCATCAAGGGCATAATCATCAGAATCCCCTGTATTTAAAGATCGGGTAAATTCAATTGTAGTTGAACTCGCAGACTCATTAGCAGAAACCAACGTATAGTCCTGAGAAACATCTACACTAGGGCTTGATCGACCAGAAGCCCATGTATCAACCAAATAAGTACTGCCATCTGAATTAACACCGCCAATAACAATATCAGTATTTGGCATAGAAGAACTTTCTGAAAAACCAACACCAATCCATCCTGTACCATCCCCTGTCATTTTCATTTCCAAAGTATCTACAGCGCAAACACTCCATTCAACTGAAAATGACACACCCGAATTAGAAAATGCTTCCGAATTAGCATAAGAACCTGAACCACATGCAGTAAGTGCCCAAGAATTAGGTGCCAGTAAAGAGCTAAGCAAAAACATAGCCAGCAAAGATATTTGTTTTATAAAACTTTCCATATTCATAAAATTTTCTCGATAAGGTTTTACTAAATTGTGTTCTTAATATTGCCAATCAAAAAACACATCCAATTAAAACCAAAGCAAATACCACACCAATAAAATTTAGGCATAAAAAAAGCCGTTCACATTACATGAACGGCTTTTTAATTAACGCTTTAAAAAATTAGCTTTAACTCTTAACTACAATCAGCTTCTGCCATCCTTAGCTGTATCATGTAACCATTAAGTAAAATCAATTATCTCAAAAGTGTTTATATAATAGCAATTAAGCTACTGTTGCTGTTTTACGTCTCATACCTGCAAGACCTAAAATAGCAGAACCCATTAACCATGCAGCTGCAGGAACGGGTACCGCAGATACAGAGATATCAGCAGTATAGAACTGGTTGGTATTATCAGAACCATTACCACCAATAAACAAACTATATTGACCAGCAGCAATATTACTATAAGTCAAAGTTGCAGTACCACCTGAAACAGTCGTTGATGCATGACCTAGATATGTAGTACCAGTAACACTTAGAGAATCTGGGTTATTTGCATCAAAGTTCCATGCTTGATGCTTATTACCAGTTCCTGCATCACCCCAACCACTCCACAAAGTAAAGCCAGCTGCAAAATCAGAAGCCAAAGTAGAATCAGCTGAGATAGTAATTGTTAAATCACCTGCTACATCAGTATTAATTAAACCATAATCTAGAGCAGCTCCCCAACTAGACCCTGGCCCAAAAGTTAACGGACTCTCATTCCATTTATTGTTGAATGATGACAACGTATAATCAGAAGCAGCTCCTTTAGAAATCGCATCAGCAGTAGAAACAGCATAGTTATGATCATTATGATGAACATTTGCTATCCATGTTACAGGTAAGGCTGCAGCATAATCTTTACCTGCAACTGTAGGAGATCCACCAGTCCAAGTTCCAGCATCTACTGAACCATTACTATTTGGAGCATCTGTTGTATTTGCTCCTAAAGCGTCAGGAAGATGATAAGAAACATGCGCTTCCGCAACACCAGAAGCCATCATTACAGCACTTACAGCACTTGCTAAAGCTATTTTTTTAAATTGTTGCATTTTAATTCCTAAATTTAATTATTTATTATCGTGTTCACTTTTAAAAGTCGAGCAAATCAATAAGACTTTGCTTACAAAAACCGATAAAACGCTCAGCACAATATTGAAATTTCAGTATGAAATCATGAATTTTAATATTCATAATTTTAACTAAACCAGTTTTTTAATAAAAAACCGAAGATTAAAGTGAAAATCACCTTACAACACGTCAAAGCATTTCTTATGCCAAACTGTGAACGCCTTAGATTACAATCAAAAAAAAGCGTGATAAGCTTCACACTTATTAAAAAACAAGGCATTTGACAGCATAGTGCGTCATATCCCACATTTAAAAGAAAATGCGGCAACCCTAGCTATAATTAATTTATAATTTACTTATACAGCTCAATTTAAAAACTTCTTTAAACTCTCTCCATAAAATTAAGATAAATATTTACTTGATTACCCATAAGCTTCCGCTACATCAAACAAACAAGTTCGACCCCATACCTGCAGGGATCCAGTGTATAAGGATGTACAACCCGCATATAATGAGAAGCCTCTTGCTTATATCACGTACATGAACAACCTTCTTGCCACCCAATTAAAACAACTGAATTTAAAATTAATTATTATCACTGCTAATTATCCTAGATTGCATCTAATAACAATCTTACAAAAACAGCTGACTTTAATTGGGTGTTTTTTATAACGTCTATTAAACAGCTTTTGCTTTACGCCTCATACCAACAAGACCTAAAATCGCCGACCCCATTAACCAGGCAGCAGCAGGAACAGGCACAGCTGAAGTAGTAATGTCTAATTGATAATTTTCAACATTATTATTCCAAGTACCTACACCAGCACCCCCTAAATAAAGTGAATAAACCTTTCCAGCTTCAGCATTAAAAGTGAATAAGTTAGATGAATCAACAGTTCCATCATGCTTAATATAAGACACCCCAGTAGTTCCAAATGGATTATCATTTGTTGAAGCCGTGCCATTAGTATTCCATCCTCCATGATGACTATAATTACCAGTATTAGTATCCATACCTTCAAATACTGTCATACCAAAGTTATCAAGAGCATTTCCACCTACAGCAGTTGCAGCAATACTAATTAACATATCTTCAGCAACAGAAATAAGGCCTATATCTGTTTGATGCTTCCAACCTGTTGGCGCCTTGCCTGCTTCAGCATCGCCAGCATCCATCCATGCGCCAGCACCGGTATCAATTTCAGCAGCAAAACTATATCTTTCTACTGAATCAGCTTGAGATATTTGTAAAGAATCTCCAGCATCAGTTAATTGAGCAGCCCAATTAAGGTGAGATGAACCAATATAAGTAAATGGCGTATCTCCATTACCATCATTGTTTGAGTCAGCAGTACCTACAAACCCAGGATTAGCTTGAGCTGAAATACCAGGATTTGTAGTAGGGCTTGGCACTACATCATTAGACTTTGGAGTACCAACACCAACACCACCCCAGACCCAACCATCAGTAGCAGATGCCGATGTTGTTTGGAACTGATTGTACATAGTGAATGAAGTTGTGCTTGAAGCAGAAGCTGTTGAAGCCAAAGACCCGCTGGCTAGAACAAGTGCAACAGCATGAGCTAATTTATTTTTTATCATTATGAAATACCCCTTAGATTTATTATTTAACAAAATTATGCCTTATAAAAACTTCAACTATCAGCACCTAAAACTATTCAAAATTTTCTAACAGACTGAAATTCTAATTCAGTGCAAAAAAACACCGAATAAAGACATTAATTCGTTACTAGCAAAACACATACCATAATATTATTAAAAAGTAATATTGCCATATAAAAACATTACTACTTTATTGTTTTCTAATGAAATATTCCCCTTCTTACTCACACCTTTAACCATTTTCCACAAAAGTAAAACACTGACAAAAAACAAGGGAAATGCCTCAAAACAACGTTATTTAACATAGTTTAATTACTTATAAGCTTTATTTAGGTGACTCACCTCAGAAAAACATTTGCTATAAAATAATACATCTCAATGCTCAGCACTTAGCGCATTTTTCACCCTCCCTTAACAAATTAGAAGCCAAATTTTCATAAGGAATTTTCAAAGAAAAATATGCTACAACACTGTCATTAAAGGCCTATACATATCATATACAACCTTTCCCCTCCTTTTTTCCTTATCAATAAAACCGCTTCATTCCAATAAAATATTTAATATCCACCGAAAGAAAAAAAGCAACTCTCTGTCTTTCAATTACCCCTACTAAGCAAAATAATCATTCCCCCACTCAACATAAGTCCCTAATAATTAAGCGTTTGACATAGATTACCATTAACACCTTAATACTTTATAAAATACTTATACAAATCAAAGATTAGAACACCGCTAGACCATTTTACAAAAAAAACAAGGGTTTTTTTTAAGCTGGCACACATCATGCTAAAAACCAGCCAAAGAATAAGGATTCTCTTTGATAAATTTAATATTACATGTACCCGGACTTGTTTTAACAGTTAGCGGCGACCTCTCGCGAGGGGAATACATTTATCATTAATTTTGTTAGAAATTTTTGTTAATTTGAGCTTGCTCTCATTTATTTAAAAATTTGTTTTCTAAACTAAAAAGCTTGTGAGGCGTTATACACATCAATACATAACCTTAATTAATTGAAGTTGATTCAGTTAACCCAAGCACTTTTATAAATATAAAAACAGAATAAAACTATGAAAAAAACAAAAACAGGTTTATTGCTACTCCTTATTACAGGACTAACCACTGGCCTAATAACAGAACAATTAACATCCAAAAACTCCCCCCCAGTTACAGGACGCGGAAACCCAACAGCTCTACAACAAAAATACGAGCAATGGAAAGTTTCTTACGAAAACAGAAACGGTGCAGAAACTTTATCCTTACCTTTAGGCTTTGCCAAAGCATTCTCTAGCAAACAATCAGGTGCAAGAGGCCTTGCTAAAATAAACCTATTAAATGGTGATGTTAATGTAAAACTATCTGGCCTAGAGAAAGACGAGGACTACGCTTTTTGGTTAATCGGTGGCAACAAAAATGATTCAACAGCAGCCACAGAAAAATTAGTTGCAAATTTTACAACTGACTCAGCAACACATTTATTGACAGCCCAGCTAAATCGTCAAGACTTACAAGGCTTTTATATCAATAAAGTTGCTATCACCAAAGCTGATAAAAACCCTACGTCGGCTCAATTACTTTCTGGTTCACCTAGTTTGTTTCAACGTATGTATTACGACAACTTACTTTGGACAGTGACCGGTGTTGGTCAAATAGCACAAGCAGACAAAGAAATTCCTTTTGGTTTTTTACTACCTAAACCTGCTTTTGCTGATGGCTTACATGAAGACCTAGCGACCACACTTGGAGAACAAGTTGCACTAGGGCGAGACCTTTTTGTTAATGAAACCTTTGGCGGTAACGGTAGAACTTGCGAGACTTGCCACAGACTAGATAACAACCATACGATTGACCCAAAATATATCGCCAATCTACCTAGTGACGACCCTCTTTTTATCGCAGAAAACAATCCAGATTTAGCTGAACTAGAAAATTCAAAATTACTTCGTCAAATGGGCTTAGTGTTAGCAAATATTGATGGTTTTGATAACCCTGGTGTATTCCGTGGTGTTCCTCACATGTTTGCACTAACAACATCTATGGCTCCCGAAGTAGATAAAGAAGAAGGGCTCGTTGTTAATGCTTTAGGCTGGTCTGCGGATGGCGCACCTGGCGATGGTTCTTTAAGAATGTTTACTGTTGGTGCTGTAACTCAACATATGCCTCTAACACTTAATCGTACAGAAGGCGTTGATTTTCGCTTACCAACTGATGAAGAATTAGATGCTATGGAAGCTTACATGCTTTCTCTGGGTCGTACTTTTGACCCTCATCTTGATGGAATGAACTTTTCTTCACCTATTGTCCAACTAGGCCGTGAACTTTTTCACAGTAAAGAAGAAGGCACTGGAATGTGTAAAGGCTGTCACTTTAATGCAGGTGCAAACAGTTCAACTACTTTACAGAATGCAAATAGAGATACAGGTGTAGAAAACCAACCTAACAATCTTGCTCGCTTACTTTGGGAACCAACACCAGTTGATGGTGGCTTTGGTCAAGAACCAGCAACAGATTGTGGATGGAACGATAGCCGCCCTTGTTTTGGTAATAAAGAGTTTAATGTTACTACTGTTATTGAAGCAGCTGACACAGCACCTTTTTTCCACAACAATTCAGTGAGCACTATTGAAGAGGCTGTTGCTTTTTATAACAGTAATGCATTCCATGCCTCACCTGGTGCTAAACCAATAGACTTAACAAAAACACCACCTAGAGAAACATGTGAACGCTGTATTCATTTAGAAACAACTCAAGTTGTCTCAGTTGCATTATTCTTAAGAACTATTAATGCCATGGAAAATATCCGTAGCTCTAATGTGATGCTTGACCAAGTTAAACAACTTAACCGTAAACATGGTAGAGAAATTCTTAGACTAGCAACAGCAGAAACAGAAGATGCAATAGAAGTCCTTAGTGAAGGTCAAATTATTGCAAACCCTGAAGCTTTAGAACTTTTAAAAGAAGCACATTCTTTAGAAATAAAGGCAGCAAGAAAAAAAGTTTCAACAAACAGAAGAAACAATCTAATCAATAGAGCAATCATCTTAAAAATTGATGCAAATGATTCATTACTTGCCCCTGTTTAAGCTATTGATGTAGTTAACATTAGTTAGCCATACAACCCTGCCAATCCAAAGTATTTTTGGTTGGCAGGGTTTTTTGCTTTCTGGTTTTTAAAATGTAATCTGCTTATGTATGATGTTTAGAGCCCACCCTATAGACTTTGGGAGCACTTGCTACAATACAACCCATCAGCTGCCGTCCCTGTGTTATGGATCTCGGCATCCCTGCCAAGATGACGAGCCAGATCAAATTTTAACAACACCGTCACATTCCAGCGGATTGCTGGTGGAGCCTATACATCAAGGATGGAATACATATTAATCGTTCCATAAGTTTTAGCATAAAGTTCCTTCTCCCTTGAGGGAGAAGGCTGGAATGAGGGTGAAATAGACTGCCAGAACTTTTGGAACAATTAATAATATCAACAGTTAATGCAAACCTAAAATTCACCGCAACCAAGCAACCCTTTAATCCATAATTTATTAATAGCTACATATTTTACATGGTTATAAAAAATCCACATGTAATGGCCTAAATATTGGACAACATGGAAGTGAGGCTTTAGCCTCACACGATTCAGGCGAGGCTAAAGCCTCACTTCCTAAGGGTAACCTGTGGTTAATTCATAGTCATGATGTTTTATATATTAGACCTAGAATCTAGTAATTTATTTTTCATATAAAACGACTATACTTCACCCCTTAACAAGAAAGAAAGATAGAAACATACATACAAAAACCGTTCAGATAACAAGGAAAAAAAATGACCGTAGTAAAAAATATCAATCGCATGCTTTTAATTTCAAGCTTAGCTGCTTTAACTGCATGTGGTGGATCAGAAGATAGAGAACAGAAATACCTTAATAAAGCGCAATCCTATTTTCAAGAAAAAAACTACGATAAAACCAAAGTAGAGCTCAAAAACGTACTTCAAATAAACCCGAAAAATATTGAAGCCACCTACCTATTTGCACAAATAGCAGAAACAGATCAAGACTGGCGCAAAACATATGGCTTACTATTAAAGGTAGTGGAAGCTAACCCCGAACACTTAGATGCTCAAATTAAACTAGGTAAACTTCTCTTATTATCCAATGAAGAGACTCAGGCATCAGAAAAAGCCGAATTAGTTTTAGCTAAAGATCCTAATCATGTTGACGCTACCAACCTAAAAGCCACCATCTTTTTAAAAAACAAAGAACTTGATAAGTCTGAAGAACTGCTTAACAAAGCATTGTCAATTGCCCCGGGCGACCTTGATGCCTCATTATTACTTACTCGCATTTTTCGCGACAGAAAAGATTTTGACGGCGCTCTCAAAATATTAGACGGAGCTCTAGCTAAAAAACCTGATGCCTTAAGACCTGCATTAGTAAAAATAGAAATATACTCCCAACAAGGTAAAAAAGACTTAATAGAACAAAGCTTCATCACCCTTACCAAGCAATTTCCAGAAAATCAAAACCTTCATTACACTTTAACCAAACATTACATCAGCGAAAAAAAGATTGATGAGGGTGAGGCTGTACTTAAAAACCTAATCGACCTACTCCCAGAAGAAAACCAACCAAAACTAGCGCTGGTTAATTTTATGATGGCACAGCGCAGCCCTGAACAAGCAGAAAGCACGCTATTAAAATTTATTAAAAACAACCCTACAAATTACACTTTTCGTTTTTTTAGCCTTAAAATTTATAAAGACCAGCCTGAAAAAATAAAACAAATATTACAAGACATCGTTAATGACGACCCTCTAGGTAAGGATGGCCTTGATGCTAAAGCTCGTCTAGCTGCACTAGCCATTCAAGATAAAGACTTAGAGACAGCTCACACGTTACTTAATGAAGTCATTACTGAAAACCAAAACTACTCAGTAGCTCTATTAATGAGAGCAGGACTGAATTTAGCTGATAAAAAAACTGATGATGCCATAGCCGATTTACGTGCTGTGTTACGTGAAAACCCAGAGTCAGAAAAAGCCCTGCTTATGTTAGCCAGCGCACAATTGCAAAACAAAAACATAGACCTGGTTAAAGACAACTTAGAAAAGGTTTTGTCTATCAATCCAAAAAACCTTCCCGCCGCTAAAGATCTTGCAAAAATACTCACTAAGGAAGGTGAAATTGATAGATCATTAGCCATTTTACAACAAGCCTCGACTAAAGAAACTAAAGACGAAGAACTCACTCTAATGCTACTGGAGCTTAATGCACAGAAAAACAACTGGCAAGAGGCGGAAACTCTCGCTCAAAACATAGTTGAAACCAGCGATAAAAAAGAAGTAGGTCACTTTAAACTAGCACAGTTAAAAATGGCTCAAGGTGATACGAAAGAAGCTGAAATTCAATATAAAAAAGCTTTAGAACTAAAACCATTAACAGTGGATGCTACAAGTGGATTGCTCAATGTCTATTTAGCACAAAAGGACTTGAAAAAAGCGGGTAAATTAATCAATAATTCTTTAGCACAAAAACCTGACAATTTAGTATTTCTCAATATGAAAGCTAAACTATACCAACAACAAAGCAAACATGACGAAGCAGCAATAATATACAAAAAAATACTTGAAATTCAACCTAAATATGCTGAAGGCTACCATGACTTAGCCACCATACATCTAATGAAGAGAGAGTTCGACGAAGCATTAGCTATATATAACAAGGGAATTAAAGAAGCTCCTAAAAGTATTTTATTACTAATGAGCTCTGCTGCTGTTATGCAAATGAACAAAAACTTTCCTGGCGCTATCGAAAACTACAAAAAGATATTAGAAATTCAGCCTGGTAATGCGATGGCAACTAATAATTACGCTGTTTTACTTAGTAACGATAAAGATGATAAACAAAACCTCAAAGAAGGCTTAGAATTGGCAAGCAAATTAAAAGATATTGAAGTTTCATCTTTTCAGGATACTTATGGCTGGCTAAGTTACCTCAATGGTTTATACGACCAAGCCTTAGTTGCTCTGGAAAAGTCAGTTAATTTACAGGGTAGCATTCCAGAAAACCACTACCATTTAGCTCTAGCATACTTACATAAAGGACGCACAGCAGAAGCCCAATTAGAACTGGAAAAAGCTGTTATTGAAGGTGCTAACTATGCAGACCTTGAAAATGCAAAAGCTGAATTAGAAAAACTACAAAATAAATAAGCACCTGATTACGCATGAGTCACAGCCATTTTATAAAATTCATCTATGAGTCACATCAGAGGGAATTACCGGACTACCTGCGGGAATAACATGATCTTGCAGTGTTGAATATGACTAAAAATATTAGTATTCCCCCCCTCTTTGGAAAAGAGGGAGGGGAGATTTTATTATAAAAACAATGCTTTTAACATCAAACTATTCTGGCTGTAATTGGTATAAGATCAAGAGCTGTCGCGGCCAATAGGCCCCTCCTACTTTTATCACTTACATTTAGGTAAAAAATTACATGGCGATTAAATAACCACAGGTAAAAGAGAATAAAACAATGTAGCCTTAATGTAATGAAACGAAATCAAGGAAACTATCAACCAAACCTTGATTCCACTTTGTTTCATCAAGGCTACAAAAACGTAACTGAATAGTTAAGCCTCTTACTAATTAAGAATAACTTGATAATTTACTGATTTTTTATAAACCTGTGTTTTGTATAGAGCCATGAAAATTATTTAAAACCTCCCATTAACTTGTATAGATACTTCTACCTATGGGTAGGATGAGCAAAAAATCGGTCATCGTAACAAGAGCTTAACTTTTACCTTCCCATATTTATTATTCTTAAGATCTAGAGTTTTCATACAAAACCCAAGATGAAGAATAAACAGATCAATAAAATAAGTTATTTGACACAGTTAAATGTTAAATCCCACCCTCTTTAGCCACTAGCTTTCTCTTAACACCTACTAACCAAGGCCTTAGCTATACTGGCATATATTGTGCTTTATAAACTAAATAACGGTTACCCCGTTAATAGAATAGTTTTATTGGCAGGATAAATCAAAGGATGCGTTTTTGACTGAAGGAATCAGAGCAAGTGATTGTTTGCTGGAAAATACTATTATTTATACTTTCTTTATTAAGGATTAAAATGAAAAATTCACAAATTAGCAAAGCGGTACGTATTGCACTAACAGGTTCTGCTCTGGCCTTTGGTGCTATTTCTACGGCTTCTGCTGGAACAACTATGTATAATAACTATGTATCGGGTGGCGGTGCTGCTATTGCTGGCGGTACATGTGGTACTGCTGGCGGTACTGTTGGTGATGCCTGTGCCGGTTCTACTGATGGATGGGGCACAAACTGGTCAAACTCTATGGGCTCTGGTGCAGCTTATGATTATGCAGGTAATGGAGCCATGATGTGGGGAGCACACTTAGCATCATCAGGCGACTCTGTAGAAATCTCTCAAGCAGATTCCTTTGCAAACTATGGCATTTATGCTGATGTTGATACTGCAAAAGGCGCATGGTTAGATCCACTAAATGAATTTGGTTGGAAACACGACCTTGAAGTTGGCTTGCTGAAATCAGATGTTGCACAGACAGTTACATTATCGGCGGTAGGAACAACACTTGCTGGTGATTTTGGCTATACAATACTAAAAGGCATGGCTACTGGCACTAACTTTTATAATCATCATGGTGAATGGAATAATAATCATGACGGTACACCAACACCAGTGAGTTTTGGTGCATTTTCTGACTATGGTACTGATGTAGTTGCATCAACAAGTGAACCAGCTGGCACTGGCATCAACACCATTTCATTTGATGCTGAAGCTGGTGAAATCTATACGATTTTATTTGGTGGATACATGAATGGAGACTGGGGAGACTCTGTTAATGGTGGCTATGTACTAGACATTACTACTGCTTCTGCTGTACCTGTCCCTGCTGCAGTCTGGTTATTTGGTTCTGCTTTAGCAGGCTTAAGCATTACCGGCCGTCGCAAACTAAAACAAGCTTAGGTTTAATTACTTTCTGTTTTATTAAAGAAGTATTCGTCATGCAATATGGCGAATACTTTTCCCATTGCTTTATTAAATACAACCCCCTATATTAATCAGAAAAGTTTATTTAGCATCATCAGCCAAACTTTTTGTGTCATTTAACACATATTTTCGTTATTTTAAAATACATCCAACGAACTTTTTAACGAATTAAGATCAATCAATAACATATAACTCCTTAATATCAAAAAACAAACGACACAAGACAAAATAAAACATAACAATAACGGTTCATTTCTTGCTTCAGTTATCTAAAATCAACAATAAGACAAACCTACAAGGTAATTACATGAAAAACACACTTTTATCTAAAGCAATTACCATCGCTTTAACTGGCAGTTCTTTATTCTTATGTACGAATGTATCTGCAAAAGCAATGTACAACACATACAATTCACACGATACCTTTACCCCTACAGATAATGGAAAAAAAGGAACAGATGGTTGGGTTTGGGGGAAATCACTTTTTTATGATTTAGCTGAAGAACTAAACCACCCTTCTGATGCCTCGTGGGCTGGCACAGATGACAATAAAGCTCCTTTTAACTACCAAGCATCGGGGCATTTAAACTGGGCGGCTCATATTCAAGGAGCAGGCCACTCTCAAGTAATTTCCCAGCAAAATGCCTTTGATAGTTATGGTGTATATGCTGATATTGATAGCACGGGAGGCTCTTGGGTTGATCAAACAGGTACTAGCTGGAAACACAACACAGAGATTGGCTTAATAAAAAGTGATGTTACTCAAAGAGTACATATTAATATCAGCTCACTAACTGGTCCTTCAGCACTAGGAACATCAAAGTATGCTGCAACCATCTATACAGGCATGGATACAACAACGGGAAGTTATAACCATCATGGTGTTTGGAATTACCATAATTTTGGCACTGTTAATCATGACAACCCCTTATACATCCTCGACCCTTTAGTTGAGGGCACTGGTATGAAACATTTAACATACAGTACTAATATTGACGAGAGCAATAATCTAACATTTATTGCCCAAGCGGGAGAAATATACTCGATTTTACTGGGTGGATATTTGGGAGAAAACTGGAATACTCAGCATGATGGGCATATTGTAAACATAACAACATCATCAGTGTCTGCGGTACCAATCCCTGCAGCCGCCTGGTTAATGGGAAGTGGTTTATTGGGTTTAGCATCTTATAAACGTAGAAAAAACAAGCCTGCTTAAATATTTTTGTACTTTAGCTTTCAAATAAAAAAGGGAGGGCCTTTATAATGCCCTCCCTTTTTTAGTTTGATAAATGCAAATATTAATTGTTCCAAAAGTTCTGGCAGTCTATTTCACCCTCATCCCAGCCTTCTCCTTCGAGGGAGAAGGAGCTTTATGCTAAAACTTATGGAACGATTAATAATAGCTTCTACTATAACAATTTCTTTAATTCTGCTTTAGCTATTTCTAAGTCTTTAAATCGTGCAGTTTCAACAACTGCTTTTTCTAACTGACTCCTTGCTTCTAACTTTCTATCAGCTGTTAAATAAGCCATTCCCAAATGGTAATGCATTTCTGGTACCCCACTCTTTTTCAATACAGCCATTTCCAAAATATCGA
>ENA-ORXI01002417-ORXI01002417.1-sediment-metagenome-genome-assembly--contig:-NODE-2417-length-13376-cov-2.682833_pt1 | contig 13376 bp, 8 predicted proteins | sample MGYA00237861_ERZ511468 | MGnify/ENA primary metagenome ERZ511468 (study PRJEB26299, sample SAMN06266213) | sediment metagenome | isolation source: Hudson Canyon methane seep mesocosm | place: USA:Hudson... | reverse complement strand
CATCTAAATGCTCTGTTAAATAACCCTGTTTTAACTCTATTCCTAATTGTTCGAGTTGCGAACTCATTGGCGGGTATACATTGGCATCACACCCTGAAACACGATGACCAAGTTGTTTGGCAATTGCCGCGATCCCACCCATGAATGTACCGCAAATACCTAAAATGTGAATATGCATATAATGTCCGTTAGCGCTTTGATGACCTTTGTTACATGAAAAGTTAAAAGAAAAAAGATCAGATTATTGCCAGATAATATACCTGATCATAAAGTAAAAAGGCATTGCAATACCTTGTTAATTTAGTAACTATCCATAGTCATCATAATATTAAGGACAATCCTGTGCCCTCACCTTTTTTACAATCTCTACATATTTATCCCATTAAGTCGACCGCAGGTATTAGTTTATCGAATAGTTGGGTTGATGATTTTGGCTTGAGTTTCGACCGACGCTTTGTAATAACCGATGAAAATGGACAATTTATTACCGCGAGAACACAGCCAACACTCTGTTTGATAAAAGTAAGCATAACGGAGAAGGGCTTAGTACTAATAGCACCAGATATGCCTGCTCTTCACATTCACTACCAAGCACTCTCGCAAACTTATAAAAACATTAGCGTTTGGAAAGATGATATTAATGCCCAATATGGCCATGCTGATTACGATTTATGGTTCAGTCAATACTTACAAATGCCTTGCCAGTTACTGTATTTCGGTGAGCAATCTCAACGATTGGTTCACCAAAGCAATAAACAGGTTGCCTTTGCTGATGGTTATCCTTTATTACTAATTTCACAAGCATCTCTCGATGATTTGAACAGTAAAATCGCCCCTCAATTAAATAGTCCTATTAGTATGTCACAGTTCAGACCTAACATAGTTGTTAATGATTGTGATGCTTTTGCTGAAGACAGATGGCAACACATTCGCATTGGTGAAGTTGAATTTGAACTAGTTAAGCCTTGCTCTCGCTGTATTTTCACTACAGTAAACCCTACAAGCGCAGAAAAGCACCCACAGCAAGAACCACTCAACACGTTAAAAAATTACCGTCAAGTTGAGAATGGAAACGTAATGTTTGGGCAAAACCTAATCGCGTTGAATCAAGGCAGCATTAAACAGGGCGATAAAATAGTTATTTTAAAAAAGCAGTCTTCGCCTATATTTATCACTAAGCCCCCAACGACAGAAAATAAATCACAAGCACAAAAGATCAATCTCGCCAAAAAGGAAGAAAGTAAAATGCCACCAAGTAAAGTAAAGTTAAATTTTGACTCTTGGAACAAATCATTCACAGGAAATACCCGAGATACCATTTTGGAACAAGGTGAAGGAGCTGGAATGCTATTACCTTATTCATGTCGAGGGGGAATGTGTGGTCGTTGTAAGATAAAATTGACCAGTGGTGAAGTAAAACAATTAGCCACTGACGGCTTAAGCGATGCAGAAAAAGCACAAGGCTTTGTTCTTGCTTGTAGTTCAGTACCCGTTTCTGATCTAGTTTTAGCTAAAAGGTAAAACGTTAACTTTTTAGTTTCATTAGAGCGTATTAAAAGCTAATGGTTATTTTTGACCATTAGCTTTGCTTATTTCTCGGTTCAAACTTTATCCCTAATTACTTTCAATTGTTCTTACTAGTAAGAGTTCCACGTTCAACCACCGGCTAAAGTATAAAATTTGTTTTTTATGCTTTATCAATGCCATTTTAACTATCGTTCCACTTTTATCAAAAAATAGTGTTATAACTCTAATACTTGATATAAATCAACAAAAAAACAGCTCTTGGCTTTCACAAATAACAACTTGATGTAAATCAAGTTTTACATGCTAGCAAGGTGACAAAATTAGCCCATAAATTATTTCGAATGAAATATAGACATTACAGAATCAAACCTAAGCACTCAATGCTGATTTTATTAATCACCACAAGAAGTGCAAAACGCAAAGCACACTAAATGAAATACATAGGACATAAATGATGAAATTCACTAAAACAAAATTATCACTCGCTTTAATCGCTACCTCTGTTATCTCTGCATCATCAGCTTTTGCAGCCGATTCAGACCTAGCCTCAGCACTAACTGACGGAAAATTATCAGCAAACTTTAACTTACGTTACGAAGCTGTTGAGCAAGATAACGCTGCAAAAGACGCAGATGCATTTACTTTACGTACACGTTTAAACTACACCACAGGTATTTTTAATGGTTTTTCTGCTGCCGTTGAAGTTGAAAATTCAATCGCTTTAGTTGATGACTACAAAGATGCAATTGGCAATGGCAATGAGTTCTCTGTTGTAGCCGACCCTGACCATACTGAACTTGACCAAGCTTACATTGCATATAAAGAAGGCAAGTTATCAGGTAAAGTATTGCCTGTGGTAGTAGATACACCACTTGGTAGGTTAGACTCAAAACACCGCAATAAACTAGTTAAACATTACTTCCCTGAGGCTGGTGAACAAGTCATTTTATTATCTACAGATACAGAAGTTGATGAAGACTTTTTTAGTGCAATGGCGCATGAAATTTCACATGCTTTTGAAATTGAATTTAATGAACAAACGAAATGCTCTACATTAAATGAAGGTTACTTCTGGAAAGATACCTCAGTTGTTGCTCAAAAGGAGGCAGTATAATGTTACCTAACCGAATGCAGCTAAACCGTACTGTAGAAGAACAACTCAAAAAGCTTAAAGCTAATACAGGTATCACACCCAATGTATCAGCTCGTATCGCTTTTTTCCGTTCAATTGAGTCTGACTACACTTATCAGTCAAACATCGAGTATAAGCTTGATGGCAATCTTACATTGGATAAGTTCACTTGGCTTGGCAAAACTCAGCTTGTGACTGAATTATTGCTTAAGAAAAAGTATCCTGGACTTGAAGGAAAAGAGCTACAAATTGCTTGGGCATCACATGTTGAACACGGGTTTAGTGCATTAAGAAATCATAAAAATATTTCGGATTTAGTAAGTGTACTTTAAATGAGTAGTTCAATTGAGTTCTATAACAATAATGCTGACAATTTCTTTGATAGTACTTTCAATGTAGATATGTCTGAATTATATCAAGAATTTATACCTTATTTAGATAAGAACTCACAAGTATTAGATGCAGGATGCGGCTCAGGTAGAGATTCAAAATACTTTATAGAGCATGGATATGAAGTCACTGCATTTGACGCTTCTATGTCTCTTGTTGAATTGGCTTCCAATTATCTCAGCTTAGATGTTAAGTGCATGACATTTTCAGATATTAAATGGGAAGACAAATATAAAGGTATATGGGCTTGCGCTTCCTTATTACATCTTGAAGATGATGAACTCAAAAGAACTTTTCAAAAATTGTTTAAATCTCTTAAAAAGGGAGGTGCCTTATATTGCTCATTCAAATATGGTGAAATAAACAAGAAAGTAAATGGACGTTTTTTTAACAATATGACCGAGCAAACTTTCAAAGAATTGTTAAGTAAAAGTCAAAATATCAGCTTTGAAAACTTTTGGGTAACAAGTGATAAACGTCCAGGACGTGAAGATGAAGAATGGCTAAATATCATTATAAAAAAGGACTAGGTAATGAATTTTTCTGCCATGTTTTCAAAACTGTTAATTAATACAACAAACTCTTACAAATACCTTTTTCTTAAATCAATAACCGAAAGAATAACCCAAGGTGAAGAACATATTACTATCGATGATCTAATCATAGATATGCTTGTACTTGCATGGTATCCAAGTCAGTACTTTAAACTTTCCTTTGGATTACAAGATCAGGTTGGTAATATTTTTAAAGAACAGAATTTTACATATAATTCTTCAGTTCCTATAACGTCAACATCTTTTAAAACCCAGTTGAGGTTAGAGATTATTAGATCTATTGACTTAAGGGCCATTAGGAGAAAATTAGCAGAATATGTTCAGTTTCGTTTATTAACTCCTTTCTTTTCTGAAGAATTAAGAGGGAAAAAAGACCAAGTAAAAAATGGCTTGATTTTTGATTTAGCACATAGCTATTTTGAGACCCTTTTACCTTTGTATAAGGTTAATACTGACAAAAAAGCTATTTTTGTTAATAAAAAATGGTGTGGATTTATCAAAGCTAATGCTGGAATTCTTAATAGCTATCAAAAAATGGAGTGGATAAGTTACTTACAGAAAAACAATCCAAATATTCCTGCCATAATTTATAAAACTGAACCGCCAATACAGAGAAGTTCATTGTCTAAAGTGCAAAAATATTGGAATAAGTTCATCCTAGAAAATGCTGATGAAAAATGTATATATACAGGTAAACAGTTAATAACATTGAAGCCAAGCATTGACCATTTTTTGCCATGGTCATTCGTTTGTCACGATAGACTTTGGAATCTTATCCCAGTTAATGCGAGCACTAACAGTAGCAAAAGTAATACTCTTCCATCACTAGACTATTACCTTCAACCATTCATAGAGCAGCAATCAAGAGCACTAAGCTTCCATGCAGAAAATATAGATGGTTGGGAAAAGCACGCAGAGTATTATATCCAAGATTTAGGTTTTAAAAATCATACTGAGCTTTTGGAGCAACAAAAATTTTCAGATAGGCTTAGCCAAACTATTGAGAATCAGTATAGTTTAGCTAAACACTTAGGCTTTAGACCTGGTTGGACAAATTAAGTCAGCGTCAACTACCAAAATAACTTATTTGTCTCTAAATTCTTCAGCTTTAAATCCATCAGGAAACGAAATATCTTTAAATTCCATAAGTTCAAAATTTGCGGACAATAATTCTGTGGCTAACCTTTTGTTTTTTGTAAAGACTCTATTATTTATGAAAATTACGTCTTTGAAATATAGTGAATTTAGAGAAAGATCAGCCTGCTTTAACTTACCCTTAAAAGAATTTAATTGATTTGCTTCTTTAGCCTGCACAAAAATAGCCGAAAGGATCTCTAGTCCAATAGGTCTCATATAAGATTGATTATCTATAAGCCTTAATTTTTTGGTCAGCGAAGTGTCGCCTAAACTTTTCTCGATTCCCTCAACGAAATCGAATAAAATATCAAAAAAGTCACATACAGACTTAAAAACAGTATTTATATCTTCAATAGAATACTTAAATTGTCTTTTTTTAATATGATATTTTGAAACTACTTTACTTACTTTCACTAGGGTCAATAGGTTGGTAAAGTATAAATTATCATCAGCTTTTATTGGGGCAGTCTTTGACAAGCTTATTACTGCTCTGTTAATTCTAGAATAATCGCTGTACACTTTTCGAGCAACAATGTTTTCTATATCTTGCTCATCAATGATTGCTAACTCTCCTGGACTGACTTTTTGAGCTGTTTTGTTTAAATCTGAAAATAACCTACGAGTTCTTTTTTTTCCAATATCATTATCAGAATGGGGGACAAATATTACAGAGATTTGATCATCATAACTTGGGTCCTCAATAAGCCTTCTTTTAATGGCTTCAACTCGATGTTGACCATCAATTGCAAAAAGCTTTTCATCCCCATTAAATCTTAATATTCCTATTGATTCATCTAAGTTTTCTTTAGCCTCTGATGATATTTCATCAATATCTGACAGGTCTAAAGCCAACCAATCAGGTACTCCATCAAATACTCCAACGATAATAGAATTAAAAAAACGGTCTTCCTCCTGATTTAAGTAATTCACAATTTTTTTTACGTTTGGAGTTAAATCTCGTTGAAGATAATCATCTAAATTTTTACTTTCTCTAATCTCTTGGCTAGTTTTAATTAAATCTGTTATTTGTTTTGGGGTAAAAAGTACAGGGTAATATACCCAAGAACCAAATGCCCCTCTTAAACTTGGAAATATATTGCTCATTCTATTTTCCCCATGATTTACGAGCTTTCTTTATTTTAGCAGGATAGTCTCTCTCATTTGCCCATGGCATATAGAATCCGTGCAACCAAGATTCTATTTCAGATAATTTTTTAGTGGTTACATTGAGCTTACTAAAATAAACATAAGTCTCTTTGTGATATAGCTCTAAAGCAGTAATGACCTTATCTCTCTTTTTTATATTTGAATATTGTATGTATTCTTTGAGCCTAACTCGCAAATGCCTTTTGGAGTCATTTTCGCCCGCAATACCGACATAAAATACAAAGCCTGGTAATGACACCAATTTAAAACTTGGTTCAATAACAAATAAATAGACACCAGTACCATTACCTAAACTAGGATCGCCATTTAACTCCTTGCGGAGTTCGGTATATTTTATTTTTTGCCAGTTAAAAGGGATGCCATTTAATTCATTACCATATTCTTCCCACCACTTGGGAGTTACAGCCATTTCCTGAAGAGCTGTTTTGTAATAAAGTTTATCGCTTAAATTGATAAACTCATCATGCCCTCCTTTCAGTTTCTGTAAAATATCTTGAGTTGCCATTATTTAATTAGCTCCCAAAACGCTTTATCTTTAATTTTTGTTATTTTCTTATCACTATTCACATAAAGACTGTAATCTTTACCCAGACCATGAATCGACTTCATAAGTTGTGCAGATAAAAACATCATATACGCTCTCCCAATGAAGAAACCTTGACTACTCTCGCCCCTTGTTCAACAACACCATATTCATTCATGTGCAAACCAACTGATATACACTCACCTTTTTTCAACTTAGCCAACTCTTGTAACCAAGCTTTCTTGTTTGAAGCAGGTACTGCCTGCTCTAACAATTTAGCGTAGCTATCAATTTCTGTTTCAGCAGGAGCAAAAAACAATTTGTGCGCAGCTTGGAACAGGCGATCTTGTTCATCTTTTTTCAAGTTACTTAATGTTTGAGTAGCAAGAATTAACGACAAACCATATTTACGGCCTTCCGTTAACATTTTACCTAGGGGACTATCTAGCTTTTGATCTAAATTTTGAACTTCATCTAGTACTACAGGTAAAGGGTTATTCTTATTTCCATTAGTACATGCATACGAATATAGATCCCAAAGAATAAATTCTGTCGCTAACCTCCATATATCTCTGGATAACCTAGCAAGTTGAATTAACCTTGTAGTCGGGTGTTGAGATTTAAAAATACCTTCCCAACCCTGTGATGATTCTTCACAAGAGAAAAGGTTGGCTCTTACCATAGGGTGAAGTTTATTAGCTAACGCTTCGCCATGCTTTCCTTCTTCTTGTAAGTCTTTTAACATTTTATCGAAGCGGTAATCTGCTCCATATAAATCAATCCCTTCTTCAATTACTTTTATTAAAGTGGGTAATTGCTGACTGCCTATATCTGAGTAAACGGCATTAAATACAGATGCCACCCTAGAAGCAACGTCATGTGCTTTATCCGAAATTTTAAAACCTGCAACTTCTTGGGTTTGTTTACTAAAAGGGTTTAACTCTAATGGTTTATGAACCACCAAGTCTGTTCTAGGTTGTACTTTATTTTTAAATTCAGGCTCTAATTGTTCTGGTAAAAACCCATTGGTGTAATCTATTACCATCGAATTAAGTTGGTGCTTAGCTAGCTCCATCAATAACCCTTGAATACAATAGGTTTTCCCCTGACCTGATCGGCCAAAAACAATTAAATGCCTATTGGCTAACTCTTGATTGCCATACTCCCAATAAACAGGTTTTAAGTTATCTATAGCTTGCCCAATTAGAACCCTACAACTTTCAATATTTTTTGCCGTTGGAAGATTTGGTGAGGCTTCTGTTGTTTTAATTTCTTTACTAATTGAAGGAGCGACTACTTGGACATGTTCTGTAGAAATAGTTGGTTCGTTTTCGTTGTCTATTGTAGTGGTAACACTATTACTAGCGCCCCATAATGATGACTGATTAAAACATCGAGATAAAACATGTTTATGAACACATACACGCTGATTAACAAACTCAAAGGCATCATCACGAGTCGATGATCTATCTAATGCTTCCCTACAAATATCAGATAGCCCTGTATAATCAATTTCATTACTAGAAATAAGGTTTTGAATAAAGTAATACTGTTTACCAAAGCCACTCGCATGAGCTTTCAATAAAGAGATATAAAAGTATTTGTTATATTCTTTATCAAGATGCTTATTCAAGTGAGACTGAACTTTTTCCCCTTCAATAATTCGAGTCTCTCTATCTATGTAGTCGATAGCCAAACTCAATGTACCTTCTATATCCACATTAATAAATGCATTATCTATATGAGCATAATGTGTTTCATCGATACGAACGATGTCGCCATCAGTTAATAATTTATCTAAATAGAAAGAAGCATGGCCAAGAGATTGGCTTCTAATTTTAGATGCCACATCCTTTTTAGAAAGGGGTTTCAATGAGGCTTTAAATAAATCTATTAAAACTGTCTTTTGAGAGGCTAAACTAAACTCACTATCAAGACTAACTGTATCTGCTCCAGACTTGCCATTAAAATATATGCCAAAAGGCTCACCAAAAGCTCTTACAATATGTCTTACAGTAAAGTATTCATCTGAGAAACCAACAGGCTTAAATATGTCAGCATGAAGGTTAACTGACTTTCTTCCAGAGTGCTTATGTTCACTTAATTTAGAATGAACTTTATTTAAAATTTGTTGTTTATCATCTTCACTAATATTTAGGTAAGATATGTGTCTATAAGTGCCACGTCCACTCTGATATAAATACTCCTTATCAGCCGCATAACCGTAACTATTTTCAGGTCTATCTGAATAAAAATCACCTGAAATAATATTTTTCTCTGTGGCATGATTTTGAATGCTTTGCCATGTACCTCCATTTGGGAAATCTAATAACGCATTAGTTATCCCTGGTACTTTTGATAACGCTAAAGGCTTAATTTCTTCATCATTCTTCTCAAGAATACCTTCTTGAGCCCAAATAGAAATTTGGTTTTCGGCCACAGCTAGCTCGATATTCATATTTTCATGTAAGTACCAAGATAAGTCTTCAATATTGGCAGGAGATTTATTCCATACCCAAAACTCTTCAAATATTGTTTTATTTAAGTTAGGAGATGTAATTTTTTTAATTTCATTTTCTTTTAATAGACAACATACTTCTAAGAATGCATAAAAGTTATTCTGTGTACTAAAATTTTTTCGTAGTGAAGGAAATAAAGGTGCTCTTAACTCACTAAGGTTAGTTTTGGTAATTGCCCATATCACTTTGGGAGAAATACTTAATTTGGCGATGAAATTCTTTTTAGCTTTTGATTCAATTTGCCTAATTCTTTCCCTAGTAATATCGTAACTTTTTCCAATTTCCTCAAGAGTCTCACTTTTACAGTTAATACCTAAGCGCCTAGATAAAATATCACTTTCTCTAGGCTTCTCTTGTAAAAAATAATTTTCGAGATCGCTAATTAAATGCTCTTCCAGATCATCTAATGGTAAGTCAAAATCTTCTATTTGTTGTAGGGTGTCTTCTTGGTGGCTTATTGAAAATGCATTTTGTTTTAACTGCTCAGTAAACTCGAAAAATTTCTTAACCTTACCTTTACCGAAACCGTTTATTTCTTCCAGTGATGGTACCGTAATTTCATTTACTTGATTTACAGTTAAGTCAGCACCAAACTCTTTAAGTAAAGTATTAACTAAAGCTCTATACTCGTTAGTAACGTTGACTGTACTCAGCTTAGCTGAATCGTCATCGGTCATTGGTTGTTCTACATTAGTTTTTGTTTTTTCACTTGTTAAAGCTTCTTTTAAACGATAAAAAGATAAAATATCTGAGGACTCAAAATTTTCAATACGCTCTAAATCACTTTCAGTTAATGATAAGACATCTGTAATATTTATATCTTTTTGATAAAGGTTTAGTAACTTTTCTACAATATGGGCTAGCTGATTTGGATAATCAAATTTTGCCACACTCTTTTGTACAACTTCAGTACCTAAATCATCTTGAGATGCTGTGTCGGTATTATCTACAGGAGAAGTTACTACATCAGCACCTTTATCTTCTATGGGTTGATTGATAAAAGTAGTAAGTTCGCTTTTGAGTAAACTTAATTTACTTATTTCTGGATAATCGGACTGTTTTTGGTATTTTTTAGATAGCTCTTCTATAGAGTTTTCATGGATCATTTTGACAAATTCGTGAGGCAATCGAAGTTTTAAAACATTTACCTCTTCATCTAAATCACTCTCAATTCGAGAGCGTTCCATACCTTCATTAACAGCTAGCGCTATTCCTTCCGGATAGTTAGAGAGGTCACAAATCTCATAATCACCTTGTAATAAAGAGTCAGGGTTATTACGTATATCTGAAAAATAACTTTCAGGAAAAACATTATATAGTTCAAACTTGTCAATTTGAGTTAAAACTTGCTGGATAAAGAGCGAACGATACACTTTTCCTTTAAATGTTTTTGGCTCAAGTAAGCGCTTCATATGATCTGCTAATGCTTTAGCTTGCTTTACAGCCTTGGTGAAATCAGTACCTTTCTTTCTAGTTTTTACTTCTAGAGGTAATAATACAAGTTGATCGTTTTTAATTCCCACAAACAAAATATCGTCAGATAATGCGCCTGTAGTTTTATTATGTAATCGAGCAGAAAAATCATTATCTTTAATTTCTAAGCCAAGATTGCCAGTGACTCTAAGCATTTCTCCTACAGATAGAGGAATCCAGGTAATATCGCTCGTGATAAGTAAACTAGATAAAAACTTATACGCTGCAACAATCCCTTGCTTTTCCTTTATTTGTTTCTTGGTGTTCTCTGTTTTCTTCTTACCAGATTCTTTAACAATGCTTAATAGCCATTGCCCATTTAATGCATTAAAAGAATTAATTAATTCATCAGATTGGCTTTGTAATAGATCTTTATAAAGACCAACACGAGAGGATACCGTTATAGCGTCATAGGCAACTGAGTTGGTGTATTGGTCAGCATAGTGAATTAATATTGTATCTTTGGTATCAAAAAATTCTAAGGTAACCTTAGGGTCAATAATGCAAGTCCATAAACTTGAATCATATGACTTAGATAATTTATCTCTAAACGTATCTTTAACTGCAAGTACTGGTACATTGCCTTTTATGTATTTAGCCGACTTATCTCGATACGCAAAAAGCAATTGGTTATATAGGGAGGCTAAACTAACGGATATGTTTTTTGCCTTTACATTCTTCAAGCCAAAACCAGTATAGAAAACTTCATTTTCTAAATAAGAAGCTTCACCAGATAAAACACCATTACATACAATGCCTGATTTACCTTCATTTACGTTGTTTGGTCGTAGCGTAACTTCTTCATTATTTTTGAAAAAACTTAAATGTGCATACTCGTAATCCGTAAACTCTCTTACTTTATGAGTAGTGACATTTTTTCTTATTTTGAATATTAGGTCGTCCAAAACTGCTTCTTTATCAGAACTGTTTAAGCGAACCAACTCACGTAGCTCTTCAATTTTTCTTGTTTCAGAAAACTCTTCAAATGCAGTAAAATGATATTGCTCATCATATACATTAACTTGTATCTTCTTCACCTTACCTTTTGTTTTTTTGTAGTAGTTTAAAATTCCCTTGAAAACATGCATATTTCTTTGGTTATTTATTGAGTTTATAATCAAAGGAGCTTCTTTGCTCTGCTGAAATAACATATCAAAGCATGTTACAAAGTCTTGAATTTTCTCGTGTACTAAAGATGATATGTAGTTATTTCCGGAATCTTTTTGTGGGACGACTTCTAACCAAAGTTTGTTATTACCCAATGCTTGCGTTCTAACAAATCCTTCACTTTCATCAAATAATACAGGTAGTAGACCCGCTGCATTAAATTTATCAACAGTTGTAGGCGGAACAAGGCTAAAAGAGTTTACCTTATCTACACTTCTTAATTTTGCAAACTCCAGGGCATATGACAAACAAACTGGATGGAAAGGACTGAAAAGCTCTTCACCTCCCTTTTTAATCATTCCTATTTTTAATAACTTACGACTTCTTTGGCTTAATGCTTCTTGAGGAATACTATCTAATTCAGACTTAATACTAAGAAGCGCTGTTTCAATTAAATTAATAAGTTCAGGGGGCCAATTAGTAATAGATAATAAAGTCTCATTTTCTGTTAACCATGAAAACAGTGCTTTATAGGTTTGAGCTACTTTAGGGTAGTCGTTTTCTATATCTTTTAGATACAGAGAGTTGGAAGCTTTATCATCAAAATATAAGACACCTTCATTGATAATTTTATATTCATCAATACACAGTTCTTTCGCTTTTACGGAAAGTTCCTTTTCTCTTCCACTGATAATAACTCTTGAGTTTGAAGGCTTGTATTTCGGTATTCTGTCATTATCGAATATATCTATGCTTCGTTGTGTATCAAACAAGCTAGGCAATTTGACACTTTCAATAACTTTTGTGCCTGTAATGGTAATAGGTAAGTGGTAGTCGTTTAAAACTAACTCAAAATCACCTAAGACATCTTCTTCAACACTTTGCCTGAAATCAATTTCTTTTATACCCTCACAATTAATCTCAATTTCTGAACCAGTAAAATTATGAATATTCAGGCTTTCTGGGTTGAGGGCTATTTTATCTTGAACATTTTCCAGTATGAGTTTGCCCTTGTTTCTTTTTATTTCAACTTCTAGTTTTTCAAAAAAGCTTTGTAAATAGAAAGTTTCCTGTTCGACAAAGCAACAGTTGAATTGAAAGCACTCTCTTTGAGAAGGTCGCTTAAGTTTTAATTGTAGAAAAGTCGGTTTACCTTCAAAGGGTATTTTTACATTTAACGTTGAATGTTGCTCGTGATTAGAGGTACTTATGCTAACTTGATTTTTCTTAAGCTCTCCATGAAGAGTTATCTGATCTTGTTTTAGTGCAGGCTCTCCTCTTGTCATCCTTATTTTTAATTCAATAATACCAGGAGCTACTTCACCAATTAAGGATATGCTTTTTCTAGCGGCTCCTGTCTCAGAAAGTCGTTTCCAATCTTCGAGTTTAGAACCATTAATTTCGATATCAACGAGATCAAGATTTCTATCTTTATTCCGTTCAATTTCAGCTTCTATTTCTGAAAAAGTTCTGTCTTTATATTCGTTTTTATTTTTACCTGTAAATTGTTCTTTAATAAAGCGCTCACTAAAGCCTTTATCTTCTAATTGTCTTTGAAGTTCAACGGGTTCTTCTCCAAAGTCATGTACTCTATCGTGAATTACTTTTGACAAATTAGCATTTTTATCTAGTTCTTTTTTAAGCTCTTTTTCATTACTAATGTCTGATAGTCTTGGCTCTGGAAAAAGACCATGTTCCTTTAGGTCAATTCTTTCTTTATGAATCGATTTATAGAGAGATTCATAGCCAAAAATACTTAGATTTTGGTCTTTAATTCTTTGCTCTGTGCTAGTGACCAAATATTTAAAAATTAATTCGTCTTTAATTCCTTTTCCATGCTCTATTAA
>ENA-ORXI01002416-ORXI01002416.1-sediment-metagenome-genome-assembly--contig:-NODE-2416-length-13378-cov-5.946470_pt1 | contig 13378 bp, 15 predicted proteins | sample MGYA00237861_ERZ511468 | MGnify/ENA primary metagenome ERZ511468 (study PRJEB26299, sample SAMN06266213) | sediment metagenome | isolation source: Hudson Canyon methane seep mesocosm | place... | reverse complement strand
TAGGTCACTGCCAGGCTTTTATATTAAAGAAGGTCATCCTCATTGAGGGTGGCCTTTTTTATTGCCTGAAGGTTACGACTTTTTAGCTATAGCTCAGTAGAGTGAATATAAGCTTAGATTTTAAGCTGAAATCCTTCCAAGCAATTTCTTGGCAGAACTCAAATATATACTATTCACTAAACTGCCCAGCAATACCTTAATCATAATCACTCTACTTAACCTAGGTCGAGTCAAAAGCTCCTCGTCCCTTTGCTTCTTCAATAAAGCTAATGTTTTAATCCCAGCCAAAGTCATTGCCCTTACTTCCCATCCCATACGACCCGATAGAACGGATCCTAAAGGATAACCTTTAGCCATGAGTTGTTCAGTGCGTCCGTACAAACTACGAATTAAAGGGGCAATCTTTTGAGTGTCTGGTTTTACTAAATCAGTTTCAGTTAAACCGGAAGCAATTAATTCATCTTGTGGAATATAAATACGATCTTGCTCGGTGTAGTCCTGAACAATGTCTTGATAGAAATTAATCAACTGTAAGGCTGTGCAGACGTTATCAGACTGTTCTAATTGCTCATGATCGGGCTTTCCATTCAAATGCAGTAATAAACGGCCTACGGGATTTGCAGAACGGCTGCAGTAGTCTAGAACTTCATCAAAATTATCATAGCGGTTTTTAACAACATCTTGTTTAAATGCAGACAAGAGATCATGAAAAAGGTGTACTGGTAGATCGTGCTGATGAATAACATCTGCCAACGCAATAAAGATAGGATCACTACCCTGATATGACTCTTCACTTATTTGTAAGAGAGCATGACTATATATATCTAACTGATGTAAACGTTCTGTTTGTGTTGCGTCGCCTTCATCAGCAAAATCATCTGCCGTACGTGAAAAGGCATAGATAACACTAATAGGCAGACGTAGTCGTTTTGGTAATAAGATGGATGCTACAGGAAAGTTTTCATAATGACTTTTAGCGAGTTGTTGGCAAAAGTTATATGCCTGACTTAATCGCTTATCATCCGTCTTCACGTTGGTCCTGCACTTCGCGTACTTGTTTCTCTATTGGTTGTAATTCAGGAAGCTCGGTTTTAGCTCGGATGCCCATTTCGACAAATTTACGTCCACTTGGCATCACCTGGCGTTCGAGTGACCCTACAGATTTATTATAGTGATCTACACTACTGTTGAGGCTTTTGCCGAGTTTTTCTAAATGGCCACTAAAGGTTGCTAGGCGCTTGTATAGAGTCTCACCTAGTTCTCTTACTTCCATCGCGTTTTCAGCTAAAGCTTGTTGTTTCCAACCATAAGATACAGCTCGTAATAGCGCGATGAAATTTGTCGGTGTTGCCAAAATAATATTTTGACTCATGCTGTCTTCTAATAACGTGCTATCTATTTCTAATGCTGCTGATAAGAACTGTTCACCTGGAATAAACAATACGACAAATTCAGGTGATTGGGTATATTCAGCCCAATAGTTTTTAGCTGATAATTCTCTTACACGACTACGAATGATTTGAGCATGACGTTTCAGTTCGAGTGCTCTAGTTGCGTCATCTTTCGCTTGCATTGCCGACAAGTAGGCATCAAGTGGTGTTTTAGCATCAACAATAATTTCACGACTTTCTGGCAAACGTACAATCATATCGGGACGAATCGCACCAGTTTCAGTTGCTGTATGTGTTTGCTCAAAAAAGTCACAATGTGCCACCATGCCGCTGAGTTCAGCTAAACGCCGTAAAGTCATTTCGCCCCATTGACCACGTACTTCTGGACGTCGTAAAGCTTGTACTAAATTTTGGGTTTCTTGTTGCAGATTTTTTTGGCTTAAATTCATCTGATCAATAGTATTGCGTAAACTGCCATAGGCTTCTTTACGCTCTTTTTCGATGTTATGAATTTGTTTGGTGGTTTGTAGTAATGCTTCGTTTATCGGTTTAACAAGTTGTTCAATCGATTTTTCTTTTGTATTTAACTCGGCTTTGGCTTCACTTTGAAAACGTTTTAGATTTTCCTCGGCAAGTTTTAAGAAATTAGTATTATTGCGATTTAAAGCTTCGTTTGATAATTGGTTAAAGGTATTCGCTAATTGTTCTTGTGTTTGCTTGAGTATGTCATCGAGCTGACCACGATTTTGTTGTTCTAATTCTAGTTTTAAGGTTAGTTCGGTACGTTGCGTAGTTAAATCACGAATTATATTTTCACGAATAAAATACGTAATGATGGCACCGACAAGTGCACCACAAATTAAAATTATAAGGATGATAAACGGGCTTAAATCCATTGCAAAATCTCACTAGGGTGATCGATGATGGCATCAGCTTGCCAGTTTTCAGGTTTGTCATGTTCGCTCAAATACCCCCAGCGAGCGGTGATGGTTTTCATCCGTGCGTTTTTTCCAGCTTCGATATCACGTTTAGCATCGCCGATATAAAGGCAGTCATGAGGATCATGGTTGATGAGATTACAGGCATGCAACATTGGAGCAGGATGAGGCTTGCTATGAGCGGTGGTATCACCACTCACTACACATGCTGCACGCTCCGCCAAACCTAATTTTGCTACTAAGGGATCGGTTAAAAATGCCGGTTTATTGGTGATAATACCCCAGCTAATATTGTGAGCTTCAAGCTTAGTTATCACTTCTTCCATGCCTTCAAATAAGGCTGTTTCGCGATCGATATTATCTTGGTAAAGTTCAATAAATCGTTGTTGCAGTGATTTAAAATTGTCATCTTCTGGAGAAAGATCAAAACCAAGTTTTAATAAGGCGATGCTGCCATGACTAGCTGCAGGGCGAATATCTTCGTAGGCTAGTGGTTCTTGGCCTTGTTCTAGTAATAAGCTATTTAACGCAAATGCTAAGTCCGGCGCAGTGTCGACTAAGGTGCCATCTAAATCAAAAAGAACAGCAGAAAATGACATCATTAATCCAATGGTCTCCGGCAATGCATTAGGTAATTAACCTTAACATCATCACCCAACTTGAATGATTGAGTTAATGGCTTGTAATTCAAACCAGTGATATCGGCAACTTCTAATCCTGATTGACGACACCATGCAGCCATTTCTGATGGTTTGATAAATCGCTGATAATCATGAGTGCCTTTTGGCAACATTTTCATCACATATTCAGCACCTAATACAGCAACTAAATACGCTTTTGGATGACGATTCAAAGTGGAGAAAAACACATCACCTCCGGGTTTGACTAATTCTGAACAGGCTTTAATGATAGAGGCAGGATCAGGCACATGTTCTAACATTTCCATGCAGGTCACCACATCAAATTCACCAGCGGCTTGTTCGGCTTTTTCTTCAGCAGTGATTTGTTGATAATCGATTGAAAGCTCTGCTTCTAATGCATGTAACTTAGCGATCTTTAAAGGCCTTTCACCCATATCAATACCGGTTGCAGTGGCACCACTTTTAGCCAAAGCTTCCGTTAAAATTCCTCCACCACAGCCCACATCAATGGCAAGTTTGCCATCAAGATGACTTCGATTGTCTATGTAAGATAGCCGTACAGGATTTAGTTGATGTAAGGGTTTTGATTCACCTTCTTCATCCCACCAACTTGAAGCTAATGCATCAAACTTGGCGACTTCTGCTGGATCGACGTTGCTATGTGTTGCGCTCATGAATCTGTTTGCCTTATCTTTTCGGCCCATTGTTGACTGTTATGAATTATCTGAGCTGAATTTAATGTGGTGAGTTGGCGATTATTTAACAGGTGTTTTCCTTCAACCCAAACATCGGTGACCTTATCGCGACTAGTTGCATAAACTAATTGAGAAACCACATCATAAATCGGTTGTGTTTCCACATCGTTTAAATCAACAGCAATCAAATCTGCCGCTTTACCTTTTTCTAATGAACCGGTGATGTTATCTATGCCTAAGGCTTTGGCGCCATTAATCGTTGCCATTTCTAAAGCGAGTTGTGCTGGCACAGCACTGGCATTTTGAGCAACGGCTTTAGCTAATAATGCCGTTTGTTTCATTTCGGCAAACATATCTAAATCATTATTTGATGCCGCACCATCAGTACCAATGCTGACATTAATACCTTTCTCGAGCAATTGACTTACCGGGCAAAAACCACTCGCTAATTTCAAATTCGATTCAGGACAATGCACAACATTCACACCCGCCTCGGCACACCAGTCTATTTCCTCTTCGGTAAGTTGCGTCATATGCACGGCATTTAAACGTGGTGATAACAAACCTAAATCTTTTAAGCGTTCGAGAGGACGCATGCCAGATTGCTCAACTGCTTGAGCTGTTTCACTGGCAGTTTCATGAATATGCATATGAATCGGCACATCGAGCTCTTCAGCATTTGTTATTAATAATTCGAGTGGGCCATCAGAAACCGTATAAGGCGCATGAGGTGCGTACGCCGTCGTAATACGAGGATGATGACGATAATGGTCGTGCAATTGCTGACCTTTATGAAAATACTCTTCTACCGAATCAGCCCAGTTTGTTGGGAAGTCTATGACGATCATGCCAATGCTGGCACGAATACCACTTTCATCAACTACACGTGCCGTCGCTTCGGGGAAGAAATACATATCGTTAAAGCAGGTTGTACCACCACGAAGCATTTCAGCAATAGCTAATTCAGAGCCAGCTTCAACAAAAGCATCACCAACAAATTTTTGTTCTGCTGGCCAAATATGATCATTGAGCCAAGTCATCAACGGCAAGTCATCGGCTAAACCACGAAACAGAGACATCGGGCTATGAGTGTGATTATTAATTAATCCTGGCATCAAACAGTGATGTTCAAACTCATGCACTGTGTCAGCTTGATAGCGTTCAGCTACCTGTTGCTGTGGAATTAGGTCTACAATACGGCCATCATTGATCACCACACAGTGGTGTTCTAGGACATCATGGTTTTGATTGACTGGTACTATCCAGCGCGCATTAATAATAAGATCAACATTTTCCATGACGCTGATTATACCGTCATAAACAGGAGAACACATTGGATAAAAATTTAGACTCAATTCAGCCTATTTTTTGGCGAGAAAATCAGCTTGAATTGTTGGACCAACGGGCATTACCACAACAAGAAAATTGGTTGAAATATAACGACTCTGATGAAGTAGCAGCAGCGATCACCGATATGGTGGTTCGTGGTGCACCGGCAATTGGTGTAACAGCTGCCTATGGTGTTGTTTTAGCCGCCAGAGCAGCATGGAAAAATGCTGCTGAAGACTGGCAACAAGCAATGGTAGAGCCATTAACAAAATTAGCAGGTTCAAGACCAACAGCGGTGAATTTATTCTGGGCGATAGATCGAATGACCGCCTTATATAAAACACTGCCAACAATGCAATCACCAGAAGCGGTATTATTAATAGAAGCTGAAAAGATTCATGCCGAAGATATTAAAGCCAACCATGTAATGGGACATCTCGGTTCAGAGTTGATTAATCCCAATAGCACGGTATTAACACATTGTAATGCTGGTGCTCTAGCAACCGGTGGCTTTGGTACTGCTTTGGGTGTGATCCGTCAGGGTTTTGCTGATGGCAATATTCAACATGTTTATGCCGATGAAACACGGCCATGGTTACAAGGTTCGCGGCTGACCGCTTGGGAATTACAAAAAGACAATATTCCTGTGACTTTGCAGTCTGAAGGTGCGGCGGCATCACTGATGGCCAGCGGCAAATTAGATTGGGTAATTGTTGGTGCTGATCGCATTTCTGCCAATGGCGATGTTGCTAATAAAGTTGGCACCTATATGTTGGCAATTTTGGCTAAATATCATGATGTAAAAATGATGGTGGTCGCACCCACATCAACCATAGATTGGCAATTAGAAGATGGTAAAGATATTCCAATTGAACAACGCAGCGCCATGGAAATCACCACAATACAGGGTCAACAAATCGCACCAGAAGGTGTTGCTGCATCAAATCCTGCCTTTGACGTGACGCCTGCAAACTTGGTGGATGCCATTGTGACCGAAGCAGGTGTTATATTATCGCCATCGTTAGAAACAATGAAAAAAATCAAACCCGAAGCTTAAGAGGAAAGGAAACGATCATGAGTCAAACAGCATTAGTAACAGGCAGTAATCGTGGCATAGGTTTAGAGTTTTGTAAGCAACTAAAGCAGCGTGGTTTTGATGTGATTGCCACTTGCCGAACAGCCTCTTCGGAACTTCAAGCGCTAGATGTTGAAGTCATTGAAAACGTTGAAGTGAGTGATCCGACAAGTTTGAATGCACTTGTTGATAAATTAGCGGGTCGCCAAATTGATTGGCTGATTAATAATGCAGGCATTGCCGGTGGATTAGGTTTAAGTGATATTAATGTAGCAGCAGTTGAAAGTTTTAAACGTCAATATGAAGTTAATAGTTTAGGTCCATTGCTGACCACTCAGATATTGTCAGGCAATTTAACTAGTGGCAGCAAAGTGGGCTTGGTTACTAGCCGAATGGGATCAATTGCTGATAATGATTCTGGTGGTAGTTATGCTTATCGCATGTCAAAAGCCGCATTAAATGCAGCAGGAAAATCTTTATCTATTGATTTAAAACCTCAAGGCATTGCTGTTGGAATTTTACACCCAGGTTGGGTGCGAACCGATATGACCGGCCATGGTGGCTTGATTGATACCGATGAATCAGTCGATGGTTTATTAAAACGTATGGATGAATTGAGTTTAGATAATACAGGTACGTTTTGGCATACCAATGGTGAAGTATTACCTTGGTAAGCTATCCGGTCTTAACAGAAGCACAGCAACAAAATCTGCCAGCATTAGTTCAGCCAGCAGAAGTTATACCATCACAGTTTGAAGATAGTACACATCAATTGTGGCATTGTGAGACGGTTGATGGTCCTATGGTGCTTAAAGTTTGTGGGACTAACAACATTGACCAGTCAACGTTTTGGCACGGCATGAATAGTTTATTTAATGCCGATTTCCCAGAGTCATTGGGGAATATCCAATCCATTTATCACTATTTAGATGCAAACAGTTCGATACCGGTTCCGCTATTTGTGGCTGCTGAAAAAGAATCTTTTGTGTTAGCAAAATGGATAAATGGAGAGACGGTAAGTTCAGAAAAAATTACTGAGCATATGGTTATGCAACTGGCTGAATATTTAAGTCATCACCATCAACAAGTTCATACAAGCTGGGGTCAGTTTCATCAAGCAGAATTTGCTGCGGATCAATGGCCAATTAGACTGAAAGACACTTTGAAACGTTTGGCCGAACAACATTCAAATGCCATTCCTGAGAGCATTTTGAACTTTGCCTTAGAACAAGCTGAAGGCATTAAGGTTGAAAAATTTATGCTTATCATGCCGGATTTAAGATGGGATCAATTTTTGTCACAACAAAATAAACTAACGGCTTTGGTAGATCTGGATGCGATTGTATTGGGACCAAGGGAACTTGAACTAGTCTTGCTAGAATATTTGTTAGATGAAAAACAAGCTGGCTTATTTAAACAGCATTATCAGCAGCAGCTTTCATTCCCTGACTTATCAAAAGTACGCGATGCATATCGACTATTATTGTTTTTTATGAATGTGCTGGGGGAGAAAAATATAACGACTTGGCTGCAACAAAAGGTTTTATTTTCACCTGCTAAATAAGCAAATCTAGTTCTTGAAATTACGATTTTTGCTGGTTAAAACGTTTTTGCCAATTAATGGCTCCAACAAATGCCAATATTGTATATAGGACAAATAGAGCCGCTGTGGCGTAGTACTCTGTTTGGATATAAAGCATGATCGCAGCGGAATCTATAATGATCCAATACATCCAATTTTGAAGAATTTTACGAGCCAATAACCATGTGTTCATAATTGAAAAAATGGTGACACTAGCATCTAGATATGGGCTTTGTGATATTGCTGTTTTTTCTAAAAAATATGCAGTTACAAGACTTAAAATTGTGCCGACAAGCAAGAATAAAATTTGTTTAGAGTATGACCAACTGGTGATCAAAATATCACTCTCGTTATCTACATGCTTACGCCACAAGATATAACCATAAATTGCCATTCCCATGTAATAGAGGTTAAGCAGAGCTTGCATTGGAAGTTGACCTTCCCAAAATAGAACGGTGTAAATCAAGGTGTTTGCAAAAGCAAAAGGCCAACACCATTTTGACTCTTTTGCTGCAAGGATAATGTAAGCAACGCCTAGCAGTGCAGCGATAGATTCCCAAGCAGGCATTGCCATTAAGGCATTAATGACGACGTTGCTATCCATCATTTATCGACGACATCTGCACGATCAGTTCCGATCATTTTTAACACAAAGACACTTTCAGGGATTTGATTAAAGAGTTGCTCTATTTGGCTGTCCATCATATCCATGACATCACGATACTCACCAAAGACTTGTGTGCTGAGACTGTTACGCTTAACGATCAGTTTTGGGTTAGTTTCAAGCTGATCGATAAAGGCCAAGATTGGCTCAACATAATCTTGGGTGAGAGGATAAAGACTAATATCAACAGAAATTCGCATGGTGGCTCCGAATAAAAATCAGGGCTCTATAAAGAGCCCTGTTGAAGTAATATTTAGAAACGCATTCTAGCAGTAAGTCCAAACTGACGAGGATCACCGAGGCGTTCAAATTCTTTTGCAGGTTCAGAACCAAATCCATAGGCTGGATCATTTGCGAAGAAGAAACCTCTCGTTGCATACTCTTCATCAAATAAGTTTTTACCCCATAGATACACTTCCCAGTTATCAATTTCATAACCAATGCGTGCATTGGTAATAGTGTAACTATCTGATTTGAAGTCATGTACATTGTCAAAATAAAAGGCATCTACACCGGTGACATCAATCCGTGCAAAGAAACCGGACTGATTACGGTATTGACTACCAATATTATATTGATAACTGGGTGCATGAGCCTGATCACGGCCACTCATTACAAAGGCACTGTTCAGAGGTTGACCATCTACTTCTGTTTCAAGTAATCCCAATGAACCAAAGACGTTCCAATTGTTATTAGCTTGCCAGTCGAACTCTACTTCAATACCGTAATTTTCAGCACTGTCCAAGTTTTCGGTATAGAACACATAATTGGCTCCGACAAATGAATAACCATCAAATTGAGGATCTTTTCGATCGGTATAAAAAGCAGTGATTGCCGTTTTTAATGTATTGTTAGCTAATGATGATTTAAGTCCAACTTCATAGTTAATTGACCATTCATCATCAAATTTAAGAAACGATTGATCAACACCTGCCCCGCCTAGGCCAGCATTAAAACCACCGGCTTTATAACCACGAGAGATAGATGCATAAACATTATGTTGTTGATTAAGGTCATGTGCGATGCTGATGTGACCCCCGAATAAGTTATCACTCGGGCTGAGATCTTCACCTAGGCTACTGGAAAAGTCCTGACTATTATGTTCAATCCTCAAACCACTCGATAGTACAGTCCGTTCATTTAGGTGGTGATCGAGTTGACCAAATACCGCAATATTTTCTGCTTCAAATTTAGATTTTTTATCTGTTGGCCATGATACTGTTCCAATATCATCACCATTGCCATAAATATAATCAGGGCCGGCATCATAGTAGACTGATTCCTCAGTGGTATGATTTTTCTCATCGAGATTTGAATAATAGATGCCTGTTAACCAGTCAGTCGAATCATTAAACAGGCGAGAAGCAGGTTTTGATACAAAACGAAACTCTTGGCTAAAGGTGTCACGATCTTTTTTGTTTTCATAGTTATAGACAAATGGATCGGCATGATAACTTGGGTCGACCCAATCCCCATCGTAAGCATAAGTCATGTCAGAATCAGCAAAGGTGCTAATGCTCGTTAAGGTGAAATTTTCACTTCCATCTAAGGTGAATTTAACCGCCGCTGCCGTTGACTCTTGCTGATCTTTACCTGGCTCATCTGTTTCGGTAGAAAAATTATTATCTAATGACCAAACGTCATAACCATTGTCGATATCAGCATGTAGTAAGGTAATATCAAGATCTGTAGCGGATGTTAAAGTGAAATGTAACTTCCCTCGTAAGAATAGTTCATCACGTTCATTAGTGTCGTCTTTTCCAAGGAATTTATTATTACGAAAACCATCACTGTCATGTTTAAACATTGAAAAGCGATAAAGTGGGCTATCTTTTTCTTCGCTAAATGCACCGGTAGTCATTAAACCAACTTCAGTAAGATCATCTTCGCCAGCGGTGACTTCAATAAGGCTTTCGCGTGAAGCACTAGGTGCGTTCGAGGTAACGTTAATTAAACCGGCTAAAGCATTAGCGCCATAACGAGTGCCTTGAGGACCTCGTAAAACTTCAACTTGTTTCACATCAAATAAGTTTGCTGCCATGCCGATGCCACTAAAATCAATATCATCAATGGAAAAACCAACACTGGCATTCGGAGCACCGGTGTATTCATCACGTTCCCCCATTCCTCGTATTTGTATGTGGCGAGGGCGAGAACCTTCAGCAGAGAAATTTACATTTGGCAATTGAAGCAGCACATCACCAAAATGAGTAGCCCCACGATCTTGTAATTCAAGCTCGTCTAAAATGGAGACACTAGCGGCAATTTTATCTTGGCTTATATCTCGCAGATCAGCATTAACAGTTAAGGTTTCTAGTTCAACTGAATCAGTGTTATTACTAGAGGTATCAGCTGAAATATTAGCGGCAAATATTGACGCGATAACAGCAGGGAAAAACGTAAACTTCATTGGTATCCTTTTAAGGTAATAAAAGGACAGGGGAGAATGTGATAACGTCCGTGTGAATCTACAGTTATCTCAGCCTGTCCCTACGCCAGTATTAACTGGATCAGGTTCATAGGGTTTATTCTCACTGGAAAGTCTCAGGCCGATATATTGGCCACCCCTAGGCATTTTTTTGTTTGAAGGCGTACTTATGCCACACAAACATTGGCGGCTATTTTAGCGAAAATGGTTTCGTTTTACTAGGTTTATAGTTGAAGTAAATTGATATAAATCATTGTTTATAGCGATATTATTAAGTTGGCTTGATACTGCCACAACAACTTGGATTAACACGTAGTTAATCATGGGATTTACGATTCTAGCTCAGCCCACACTGCATACTCGTTACCATTAGGGTCAGAAAAATGAAAACGGCGACCACCCGGGAAGGAGAAGATGGGCTTTATAATTTTACCGTCTGCAGCTTCTATCTTTGATTGTGTTGCATCAATGTCATCACTGAAGAACACAATAAGCGCGCTGCCATTATCGGTAGAGACACAGTGATCTGATTTGAAAAAACCACCATCAAGACCTTGATCGGAGAAGGCAATATAGTCAGGGCCATAATCGTCAAATTTCCAGTCAAAGGCTGCTGTGAAAAAAACTTTAGCCTTTTGTATATCTCTTGCTGGAAACTCGACGTAATTTATTTTTTCATGTTCATTCATATTTTTTACACTGACCCTACATATTCCCGTTAGTCATTACTATCGGTAGGCGTATTTTTATCTTCAGCGAGAGGAGCTTGATCGATTTGATCCTCTTCAGTGTTCTCACCTATTTTTCGCAGGCGCTTTTCTTCCTTTTTTTTCTTCTTCGCTATCTCTTTCTGTCGTTTTTCAAATGAGTAATTGGTTTTTGCCATTAGAATTCTTCTCTATTAATGTAAAGGCTGAGAATACTTGAATTAAACATATAACACCTCGCTAAGCCGCAGCTTGCAGTTATTTGAAATTGCATAACTGTGCCTAAGGTAAAATTGGATAATATAAACTCAAAAATCGTGTATTGAAATAGAAATTTATACGGCTATAAAAGTCCAAACTTTTCTAACGTCAGAGCAATAGTACCAACCAGAGCTAAACAGCTCAAAACTTTCCAGGTAACTACAGAGCTTTCTAGTGATGCTACGCGATCTTCTAAAGAGGCAGATTTAGTTGCAGGCTTGTTATTAGCAGATTTACTTTTGCTATCGTCTAAAGGTGTAACAGCTTCGGCCTGAGGGCCTTTCTCTGACTCTTTGACGACGAACGTAACGGCTATACCCTTACGGATAGGGCCATTGCCTTGCCACTCACTTTTGTGGAAGAAGAAGTCTTCGCCGCTTTTATCATCAGCAATAAAGCCGAAGCCTTTGCGGAAGTCGAAACGTTTAATAATGCCTTTGGTCATGCTTGTATCCTAGTTAATGTGTAATGAGGCAATGCCGGAGATCATGAGTTCTGCTTCGATCTTTAAAAAATTGCCAATGTAAGTATTCGGGCCCTGATGGTTTTAAAAGTAAAAAAAAGATAAGCGTTAACTCAACCTTATCCTTATGCCAGCAATAACCGGCTCAAATTATGTTTAGCATGTTATTGCAAAAATAGGCTTAACAATTCAAGGGCTTGGCATCTTAACATATCAAGACGACAGTTAGCTGTGATTTTGCAAACATCACTTTTAGAACTTCGTGTGGCATAAGGTTTGCTTAAGATTTAATTTGTAATTTTAACCAACCAAGGAAAGGATAATGAATATTACAAATGCATCTAATGCTCACCTGCAAAGTTCAGATAGTATTTTAGTCAAGACTGAAGCCAAAAAATCACCTACGGTAGAAAACGTTAACTCGCAAAGTACTGCGGCGGACAAAGTATCGATTTCAAGCCAAGCAGAAATAGGTCTAAGAGCTTTAGCCTTGCCTTCATGGGCAAATGATTTTGGACAAATGCGAGACCTAAGCATTTTTGACGCTGCAATTAAAGAAGGAAGAGCCTTTAATCAAATGAGCGAACAGTTTCTCGCGGACGGGAAAATCTCCAGCGCCGAAAAATTGGCGATGAAGCACTATCGAGAAAACAATATGCTAATAAATTCACAATTAAATGAGCAAGATGAATTTCGTACTCAGCATCGACGTGAATTTGATGAGTTTTCAGCTATACATAAAACTATTCTAGAAGAAGCTAAAATTGAACATGGCATAGTTAGCCAAGAAGATTGGCAAGAAAAAGTGATGAATGCCATTGGACATAATCAAGAACTGCGCCTAAGTATTCAACAAAAAATCTACGATAATCCAAGAGCAGTAGAACTTATGTCTATTTTAAACATAGAACGCCCTGTATAAGATTTTAAAAAAAGCTGATTTCAATCCATTGGGTTAAATCTAAAATACACTTCCTAAGTGACCTCAAGTTTTCGTGCTTAGATTGTTTGAATATTTGAATTATTCTGTCTTTGTTGCGATTTAATATGACTTGAACTTTATTATTAGCAACTAAATCACTTGCATTGTCAGCGGGAAAAAGTTCCTCAACAAAGTTATCAAATACGCTAGATACATCAGGTTCAACTTGTACTGTTTTGCCTATTAACTTCTCTTTAATATCAAGGTATTTGTATTCATCTT
>ENA-ORXI01002415-ORXI01002415.1-sediment-metagenome-genome-assembly--contig:-NODE-2415-length-13389-cov-3.558143_pt1 | contig 13389 bp, 12 predicted proteins | sample MGYA00237861_ERZ511468 | MGnify/ENA primary metagenome ERZ511468 (study PRJEB26299, sample SAMN06266213) | sediment metagenome | isolation source: Hudson Canyon methane seep mesocosm | place... | reverse complement strand
AGTGCACGATTTAGATCTAAAAATAAATATTATAAAAAGGCAAGAGAACTTGGTTTTAAACTAGGAGATGCGGGACTTAATGTAATAACAGGTGGAGGTGGTGGAATAATGGAAGCTGCTAATAGAGGTGCATACGAATGTAAAAAAACAAAATCTATTGGGTTTAAAATAATTCTTCCGAATGAAAAACATCTAAATCCATATACCAATGTACATTTTGATTTCAAATACTTCTATTCAAGAAAATATATGCTTTTTAATTTTGCAGATGCAATTGTTGTATTTCCTGGTGGTTTTGGAACACTTGATGAGTTACTTGAAATACTGATGCTTTTACAAACGGAAAAATTAAATTTCATAAAGATATTTCTTTTTGGTATTAAGTTTTGGACTCCTATTTTTGAATCGTTTAGATTAAGTCTTTTATCTAATGATGTTATTCAACAAAAAGATTTAGAGAGATTTAGACTAACAGATAGTATAGATTATATTATTACACATATCAAAAAAGACTGACACTCCTTAACCCATATTAAGATTCATATCAGTACTTTGTATAAATATATAGAGCCTACAGTTTTACGATTTTTCTCTCTGATATTCATTTAACTTTTTTTCAACTAAGTAGTTTAGACTCTGTTTTGGAAATTTACCATGAGCACCTCTGATACCTGCATTTAATCCTAATAGCAAGTGAATACCTTCTTCGACATGTTTTATTGCATAAATTTTAAGTTGACCATTTTTTGAAGCTTGAAGTACTTCTTCTTTTAACATCAAGTTTTTAACATTTGAAGCAGGTATTATTACAGCAGCTTTAAACTCCTCATCTTTTAATTTACATACATCAAAAAAACCTTCTATTTTTTCATTAACCCCTCCAATTGCCTGAACATCGCCATTTTGATTAATGGATCCCGTTATTGCAAAATTCTGTTTGATGGGGATGTTGGATATAGAAGACAACAGTGCGTATAGTTCTGCAAGTGAAGCACTATCTCCATCAATTATCGAATATGATTGCTCAAAAACTAAGGAAGCCGTAAGACTTAAAGATAGGTTTTGAGAGTATTTACTGGCTATATAAGAAGACAAAATCATCACCCCTTTTGAGTGAATCGCGCCACTTAAGTTAACTTCTCTTTCAATATCAACAATACCTTGTCTTCCCATTCTTGTAAGCGCTGATATTTTAACAGGTGTTCCAAAACTGTGATTTCCTAAATCTAAAATAGACAGAGCATTCACTTGCCCAATGGCTACACCAGTTGTTTGAATTTGTATTGTACCTTGTTTGATTTCTTCATATATTTCTTGTTTAATACGTTGGCTTCTTTGTATTCTGCTGTTAAATACTTCATTAATATCTGTGTGGCTAATTAGTTTTGCGCCTCTATTATTTGCTATGAAGTTTCCTTCTTGAAGTAAATCCATAATAGTACTTATATTTGTAGATAGTTTTTCAGAGTTGTCTATTATCCGTGAACAATACTCAATTACTTTCTCAACGGCTTTTTTTGTTAAATGTAACATGCCACTGGTTTCAACTATGGAAGCTATCTTGCTTGCATACAATTCAATATTATCACTACTTTTGTCAATAACTTCTTCAAAATCTGCTTCTATTTTAAACAGTTTTTTGAAATCATGGTCAAAATTATATAACTCATAGTACAAGTTTCTAGAACCCACTAGTATGATTTTAACATCGAGTTTAATACTTTGAGGTTTAAGTGAAACACTACTGGTTAAACCCATGGACTCCTCAACCGTTTCTAAATGTATTTTTTTTGAAGTGAGCATTCTTTTTAAACCTTCCCAAGAATAAGGCTGATATAAAAGTGCACGCGCGTCAACGATCAAGTAACCACCATTTGCCTCATGTAAACTTCCAGCTTTTATAAGGTTGAAGTCAGTTGTAATCGTACCCATTCGTGAGACGTGTTCAATTTGACCAAAAAGACTAGAGTATGTTGGATTGTCTTCATATATTATAGGCGCACCTTTTGTTTTTTTATTAGAGACTAAAACATTTACGTTATAAATATCAAATGAGGGGATTATATTAAAGTTTTGTGCTAGTGTATTTTCAACACTATTGGCTGAATCACTAGCTTCTCCTGGTAAAAAATCTTGGAAGTGTTCAATGATGTCTTCTTGTACATTATCTAAATATATAATCACATTTTTAAATTCATTGTATGTATCTTTGAGTGGTTTTATGGAAGTATTAACACATGATTGAATAAACTTATCTTCTATTAACGTAAACCTATCCATGTATTCTTGGTTTATTTCTCTTTCTTGTTTTGAGTTTTGATCTATTATTTCGGTGTATTCTAAAATTTTTTTGTCAAGAAACTCTCTTTCTTCTATTTTTAATGCCAAATATTCTTCAGAGCTTAAAACTTTCCCATTCCTCAAAGGCGAGAGGGTTACTCCTTTATTAGTAAAGTTTACAAAAACGTTATTGCCTTTTGCTTCTTCTTTGATTTTTATAAAAGCTTTACTTTGTAAGTCTTTTAATGAGTATTCTAAGGATTGTTTTTTTGATAAGTATTGTTGAGATGTGAAAATAAGAGGAATAGTTTCTCTTAATGTTTCAACGAGGTTTTCCATATCATTTTTTAATTCAACTCCTTTACCTTTTGGAAGGGTAATAGATATAGGCTTGTTAAAGTTATCAAAATTATTGACATAACACCAATCATTAATATCTTTTATATTTTTATTTTTTTCTTGTAGGAGTTTTTTAACAAGGGAATGTCTTCCTGTTCCACTACTTCCCATGACAAATAGATTGTATCCATCGTAGTTTATACCTAATGCAACCTTGATTGAATCATAGGCTCTTTGTTGTCCTATAATATTATCAAAAAGCTTTAAATCTTTGGTTGTTTTAAATTCAATTGTTTGGATATTAATCTTGTTATATAGTTGGCTTGTTTTTAATGCTTTAATCATTTTGATTCCCCCTTTCGTGTTCATCAAAATAAATTACTCATCCATTATAACAATATTAGTTCATAGAAGTGTATTAATAAATTTAAGTACTTTAACTGCTTAAAGTTGCTTAATTGAGTCCTGTATTGTTTTTGAAATTTCTTGTGTAATGACTTTTTCCCATTTTTTCAAATGGTGTATTTTTTCCTTTTCACAGATTTCAAGCATTTTTTCATTAAAAAAAAGATTGTCATTTATCTTATTAATAATAGGTTCTACATTAAACGTACCTTCTTTAACTAGCTCAATATTTTCATTTATAAAGTTTTGTACAGCGTCCATTGCTGCTTGTTTACGAAACTCTTGCTCATAAATGTCATTGGCATTTGTAATACACTTTAGGTCGTTAATAAGTTCATAAATAGAACCCAACGTTTCTTGAAAGTCAATTTGGGAGTCAATTTTAAAAGCTTTTGTTTCATTTATTAAACTTCCAAGTGCCACTTGATAATAGACTTCATAAGCGCTAAGATTTTTTATAATATTGTCTCTTGAAAATTGTTCAAGTAAATCCATTGTGTGTTGCCTTTTAAATTAATAATATACTCATTATAGCTAATTTGTTATAATTGTAATTAATACTCACCCAAAACTCACTTGTAATAAGTACTATTGCAAAAATATTAATAGGAGTGACTTTGTTTAGTGAAAAAAATATTCCAAGATTGATTATTTTAACACCCATTATCACTGTAATACTGATTGCATTTTTTACTATATACTTTTTTGTGACAACTCAAAACAACTATTTTGAAGAAGAGAGTTATCGTCTTGAAGAACAATATATTATCAAACAAAAAGATATACTAAAAAAAGAAATTACTTATGTAATAAACTATATAGAACACTACGTTAAAAACAATAAAAGAGCCACAGAAGATGAGCTTAAAAATGAACTTTTAAGATATATTGAGAGTATTCGATTTGAAGAACATGGTTATATTTGGATTCATGATACTTCTTATTATTTAAGAGCACACCCTTTTAGACAAGACAAAATAGGTACGTATGATATTATGTTAAAAGATGCAATGGGTACTCTTATTACCAAACAATTTATCAATGAAACCATTCGAAATCCAAAAGGGGTATTTATTGAGTATTATTGGCAAAAACCCATTAACTTATTTACTTCTAAAAAGTTGGGTTTTTTTAGATTATATGAAAAATTTAACTGGGTTATTGGATCTGGGTTATATTTAGATGATATTGAGAATTCCATTCATAAAAATAAAATACTCTTAGAAAAAAGAATTGATAGATATATTCGATTGATTGTGGTTATCTCATTTATAGTCATTTTTATTATAGGAATACTCTCCTTTTTTATGTCCAATAAAATAAATAAAGTATTTACAAGTTACAAAAAGAGTGTGAAGAAAAAAGAGCTTTTACTTGAAGATATGAACAGTAACTTAGAACTAAAAGTGCAACAGGCTATTAAGGAAGTCAAAAGAAAAGACAGAGCAATGTTACATCAATCAAGATTGGCTCGTATGGGAATAATGTTATCTATGATTGCACATCAATGGAGACAACCTTTAAGTAAAGTGAGCGCCTTGTTAATGGAGCTTGAAACAGCAACAAAATTTAAAAACTCAGACGATAAAATGGTTATGTTAACTATTTATGAATCAACTAAACTTTTATCGTATATGTCTCATACCATTGATGATTTTAAAAACTTTTTTAAACCCGATAAAAAGAAAATTGATTTTTATATAAAAGATGCATGTTTAGAAGCTATTAGTTTAGTAGATGCTTCTGTTGAAAATTTTGGAATAACTTTGACAAAAGATATGAAAATTAATCCCAAAATAAATGGATTTGAAAGGGAATTTGCTCAAGTTATTTTAAATTTGCTCTCTAATGCAAAAGATGTTTTAAAACAAAGAGAAGTTAAAAATCCGACTATTCATTTAAGTATTAAAGAAAAAAATGATAAAGTCACTATTAGTGTACAAGATAATGGTGGTGGTGTTGAAGATGAGTATATTGATTTGATTTTTGAACCTTACTTCACAACTAAAGAGAGTTTAAAAGGAACAGGACTTGGTTTGTATATGTCAAAAATGATTATTGAAAAAAATATGGGTGGTGAACTTAGTGTTGAAAACACAAAAAATGGTGCACTGTTTAAGATTTGTTTAGGAGTTTAAAATGACAGACTCGTTGCTAAATCAATTGAAAAATTTTAGTATTTTATGCGTTGAAGATGAAGATGTAATTAGAAAAGGAATTGTAAATACACTAAAGTACTATTTTAAAGATGTGTTAGAAGCATCAAATGGCGAAGATGGTTATGACTTATACGTAGAGTACAAACCTGATATCATTCTTTCTGATATTCAAATGCCCAAAGAAGATGGAATATCAATGGTTGGGAATATTAGAAAAGATGATTTAGAAACTATTATTGTAATGATAACTGCTTATTCAAGTGAAGAGTATTTATTGCAACTTATTAATTTAAATATCAGTCATTATATTATTAAACCAGTTCATTCTCAAAATTTACTCGATGGAATTGTTAAAGCATTAACACCCAAACTTGATAATAAACTTATATTTACACCCAATTTGTATTTTGATATGAAGTCGTATAATCTTTTTTATGAAAATGATGAGGTGCCTTTGAGAAAAAGAGATATTGAGTTTTTATTATTGTTACATAAAAATAAAAATCAAATTGTTAATTATGCTTTACTTGAAGAGTCTTTGTGGAAAGATAAAACAATGAGTATAAGTGCGTTAAAAACGTTTATAAAAGAGTTTAGAAAAAGAATCCCTATTGATATTATTGAAAATGTTCTACAAATTGGATATAAATTAAAAGAATTTTAATCAAAATTTAGAAAACTCACCAAGAACTCACTTACAATTATTAGAATTCCTTGAAATTAAAAAAAAGGGAGTTTCACATGTTAAAAAAAGGTTTATTAATTGCCGCAATTGCAAGTATTGCATTTGCAGGAAATGTAAAAATGGATTTAAATGCGAAGTATGGAGCAAATAATTTTCATACAAAAGGTGCAACAAAGTTTGCCTCTATGGTTAAAGATTACTCAAATGGAAGTGTGAATATTACTGTTCATGCAGGTTCTTCACTTATTAAAGGGAATCCTTTAAAAGCTGTAAAAGATGGAACTGTTGCTATGACTGATATGTTTATTCCATTTACATCTGGTGGAGGAAAAGTATTTGGTATCTCTGCTTTACCTTTTATCTCTTCATCATATGATGATGCTTATAAATTGTACCAAATTTCAAAACCTGCGTATGAAAAAACTGCTAAAAAATGGAATCAAAAATTCTTATACTCTGTTACTTGGCCAGCATCAGGATTTTATTCAAATAAAAAAATGACATCATTTAAAGATTTTAAAGGTGTTAAAACAAGAACATACGATAAAAATTCAGCTTCATTTGTAAACAGTGCAGGTGGGAACGCGGTTGCCCTTCCTTGGGGAGAAGTATACTCTTCATTAAGAACAGGAATGGTTAACTCAGTTGTAACTTCATCTTCATCTGGAAAAGATGGTAAATTTTGGGAAGTATTAAGTAACTTTACTAAAATCAAATATGCCTTTCCTTTACAAGCGGTTACTATTAATTTAGATTACTGGAACTCTATGGATAAAACACAGCAAAATGCAGTACTAAAAGCTGCAAGTGAAATTGAAAAAGCTCAATGGGCTGCTGTTAGACTTGAAGATCAAAATGCTTTAGACATCATGTCAAAAAATGGTATGAAAATCAGCGAAGCTAGCCCTATGTTACAAAAACAATTAGGTGTTATTGCTAATAATATGTTAATGAAATACATAGATAATGCAGATTCTCAAATCAAAGGTATCTTTGATGAGTATATTTCAACTGCAAGTCCAGAAGTTAAAAAAGTATTTGAAAAGTACAGAAAGTAAATTAAGATGAAATCTTTTTATTCTTGTGTAAATAAGCTCTCCTTATGGGGCGCTTATTTGGCTTCAATGTTACTGGTATCTTTGGTCTGTTTAGTAATAACTGAAATTTTTATCAGACATTTCTTTGACATGTCTACAATGATTGCAGATGAGTATAGTGGATATATATATTTAGCTTCAATTTTTTTAGGTTTAGCATATACATTTGAAAATAAAGCACATATACGAATTAATATTATAACTTCAAAATTAAGTCAAAAGTCAAATACCTTTATAGATGTCTTTGCAGGATTAATAACCATTGCTGTTTTGGCTTTTGTTTTATATAGAACAATATTATTTACGTATGATTCATATGAAATGGAAATGTTATCTGAAGCAGTTTCTGAAACACCACTTTATTTGACTCAATTAGTAATGCCAATTGGAATTATTTTGTTTATTTTAAGTATTTTATCGTTTGTTTTAAAAGGATTAAAAAATGATATCTGATCCATTGGTTTTATCTGTAATTATTATTGTAATAATGTTTTCATTTTTACTCTCTTCAATTTGGATTGGTATGGCATTGTTATTAACAGGAATAGTTGGGATGTTGATTTATGATCACAATCTACCTCCTGTACTTTCAATTTATGACAAAATTGGAGATTTACTTGCGTCATCGTTATATGATTCATTGAACTCTTGGTCCTTAGCTGCTTTACCTATGTTCATTTTAATGGGTGAAATTTTATATAAGTCTTCTATTTCAACAAAACTACTAAATGGTTTAAAACCATGGTTGGATTATATTCCTGGTAAACTTCTACATGTAAATGTTGCAGCTTGTTCTCTTTTTGCAGCAGTTTCAGGTTCAAGTGCAGCAACAACTGCAACAGTAGGAAAAATTACATTAGATGAACTTAAAAAAAGAGGGTACTCGAAGTCATTGGCTTTAGGTTCACTAGCTGGAAGTGGGACGTTAGGGTTTTTAATTCCTCCTAGTTTAATTATGATTATCTATGGTGTATTATCTGATGTTTCAATTGGAAAGCTGTTTATTGCTGGAATTGCCCCTGGGTTATTACTTGCAACACTGTATTCCTTCTATATTATGATAGTTTCGAAACTAGATCCTAGTGTAGTACCCCAAGATGAAGAGACGTTTACACTTAAAGATAAACTAAACTCTTTTAAAGATCTGTTTCCTGTATTTTCACTGATTGGGTTAGTACTAGGTTCAATTTATGGAGGATATGCAACTCCAACTGAGGCCGCGTCACTTGGGGTAGTTGGTTCAATTATTCTAGCTATTTATTTTAAAAGTTTTACTTTCGATATTTTAAAACAAGCCTTATTAAACTCGATAATAACTTCAGTTATGATCAGTTTTATAATAGCAGCAGCTGGTTTTTTATCTCAAGTAATTGGCTTTTTAGGAATTGCTAGAGCTTTAAGTGAATATATTACAACATTGGGATTATCTCCTATGATGTTAATTCTATTAATTGGAGTAATGTATGTCATCCTTGGTATGATATTAGATGGTATTTCTATAGTTGTAATGACGTTACCAATTGTGTTACCAATTATAGTTCTCGCAGGTTTTGATCCTTTATGGTTTGGTATATTTTTGGTATTTATGGTTGAATTATCTCAAATTACGCCGCCAGTTGGTTTTTCATTGTTTGTGATTCAAAGTATAAGTGGCGAGAAAATTGAGTATATTTTAAAAGCAACATTACCATTTTTCCTTTTAATGATTGTTGCAGTGTTTTTAATTACTTTTTTCCCAGAAATTGTGCATTTTCTACCAAATTATATGACTGATAAATAAAAAATAGTAAATTTATAGCAATTTTAAGTTAAATATGTTAATAACTCACCGATTGCACACTTCTTTTTATTATAATAACTTTAATAAAAAAAGAGGTGTGTAAAGTGGAAGAGTATTTATTATTAATTATTTTGTGTTCAGTTAGTTTAATTGCACATTTTATTTCAGAAGTATCAACTGAAATTTCTTCAATTCTATTTGGCTTGTCACTTGTAGGTATAGCTTTAATTCATAATAATATAAATTTAATTTTTCTACTTCTTATTATGGGAACTCTTTTAATATTAAGAATTAAAAAACTAAATGTAAAAAACACTCTTAACCTCTAATCCTTTATCCTTTAAAAATAAATCTGTCTAATTACTAAATAATAACAAATAAAATATATCTATATTTTTTATTTAAGAAATTCTTATGAAAAATTGATATAACTCACCAATAACCCACTTTTAAAAAGTACACTTATCGAAATTATTTTTGAAAGTCATAATCAGTTCGTTTTTCTATGAGATGATTCAAAATAATAAATTTCAAAGGGAAGAAAAAAATGCCGTACACTGTAAAAACGATGGAGTACTTAAAAAAAAGTAGTCCAGCACAAAGTGAGTTTTATCAAGCAACGAAAGAAGTTCTTTCATCTTTAAGACCTCTTTTAGATGCAGAAAAAAAATATATAAAACATAATATTATTGAAAGACTGGTTGAACCTGAACGTCAAATTTTATTTAAAATTACTTGGGTTGATGATCATGGAAATGTTCAAGTAAATAAAGGATATAGAGTTGAATTTAATTCTGCACTAGGGCCTTATAAGGGTGGTTTGAGATTTCATCCTAGTGTAAATGCTGGAATCATTAAATTTTTAGGGTTTGAGCAAATTTTTAAAAATGCGTTAACTGGACTTAGTATTGGCGGGGGAAAAGGGGGTTCAAACTTTGATCCTAAAGGAAAAAGTGATGGTGAAATTATGAGATTTTGCCAAGCATTTATGACTGAACTTTATCGTCATATAGGCCCAACTACAGATGTTCCTGCTGGTGATATTGGAGTTGGAGCTCGAGAGATTGGATTTATGTTTGGTCAATACAAAAAAATCACAGGACGTTATGAGGGAATTTTAACTGGTAAGGGATTAAACTGGGGTGGTTCACTTGCACGTAAAGAAGCTACTGGATATGGTACTGTTTATTTTGCACAAAACATGCTTGAAGCTTCAGGTAATAGCTTAGAAGGAAAAACATGTGTGGTATCTGGTGCTGGAAATGTAGCTATTTATACAATTGAAAAACTGTATGAATTAGGAGCAATTCCTGTAAGTGCAACTGATTCTAGAGGTACTATTTATGATAGAGCTGGAATAAATCTTGAAACTCTAAAAGAGTTAAAAGAATCACGAAAAGTTTCTTTAGAATGTTATTTAGAAAATCACCCAAGTGCTGTTTATACACCTCTTGATCAATATGATTTAAAAATGAATCCAGTATGGGGAATTTCATGTGATGTTGCATTTCCTTGTGCAACACAAAATGAACTAAATCTATATGGGGCTAAAGAATTGATTAAAAATGGATGTATTTGTGTGAGTGAAGGAGCAAACATGCCATCAACTTCTGATGCTGTTGACTACTTTTTAGAAGCAAAAGACTTTTTATATGGACCAGGAAAAGCTGCAAATGCGGGTGGCGTTGCCACAAGCCAGTTAGAAATGAGTCAAAATGCAAGCATGCAGTCTTGGGATTTCCAAAAAGTTGATAATAAACTTAAAAATATTATGGAAGGTATATATACTAGCTGTAGCCAAACTGCAATAGAGTATAACCAAACAAATAATTTTGTAATTGGAGCTAACATAGCTGGATTTAAAAAAGTTGCAGATGCAATGATAGATCAAGGTATCGTCTAAGTATAGTCATTATCCACAGGAGAGGTTTCTCTTTTGTGGGTTATATAAATGACCAAATCCTAATACTTCAAAACCGATTTGAAACACTTAATTCTAAGTGCCCCTGACACTTTACAATATAATTAGCGAGAACTGAAATATTCACTACAAGAAATAAATTATTAAAGATTATAAATATAAAAAACTCACCTATAACACACCTATAGTTGCTAAAATTTTGAAAATGAAATGTTAAATGTTTAACAAGGGAGAATAAAATGCAATTAAAACTTAATTGTGATATGGGTGAAAGTTTTGGAAATTGGAAAATTGGATTAGATGAAGAAATTATGCCTTATGTTGACATGGCAAATCTTGCTTGTGGTTTTCATGCAAGTGATGCTACTACTATGCATAAATCAGTGCAATTGGCATGTAAACATGATGTAAGTATTGGAGCACATCCTGGATATCAAGATTTAGTTGGATTTGGTAGAAGAAGTATGGTCTGTACTTCAGAAGAGATAACTTCATTTGTTCTATATCAAATGGGCGCGCTAAATGCGTTTTGTATTGCTAATAATACAAAATTCACCTATGTGAAACCACATGGGGCATTATACAATGATATGATGAAAAATGAAATGATTTTTAGAGCCATTTTAAGTGCTATTTCTTCTTATGATAAAACAGTAAAGTTAATGATATTGTCAACTGCTAATAATGAAAAATATGAAAAAATTGCTGCTTCATATAATATTGGTTTACTGTATGAAGTTTTTGCAGACAGAAACTATAATGATGATGGTACCTTAGTTGCAAGAACAAAAAAAGATGCAGTAATACATAATGTAGCTGTAGTCTTAAATAGAATTAAAATATTAAAAGGTGAGGGGTGTTTAGAAAGCATATGTGGGAAAAAACTTTATATCAAAGCAGATGCCATTTGTGTGCATGGTGATAATATTGAGGCATTGGAATTTATTAAAATATTAAGAGGTTGTCTTTAATGCAAATTAATATAGCTTCTGCTGATTCTGTTATTATTTATTTCTCAAATGACATCTCAAAACAAACTTCATTAATTGTAAAAAGTGCCTATGAAATATTAAAAGCTGAGAATAATAAGTCTTTTATAGAAATAATCCCTTCCTATAACTCTATACTTATAACGTATGATATTTTTAGGTTTGATTATTTAAATATTAAAGAGCAATTAGAAAAACTATTACACAATATACATATTGATAAAAATGAAACAAAAGACATAATCAACGTTGACGTATATTATGGCTTAGAAGTGGGACTTGATTTGGAAAATATGAGTGAAAAAGCACAATTAAGTATAGATGATATTATAAAAATACATACTTCAAAAATTTATGACATTTATGCCATTGGATTTTTACCTGGTTTTGCATATATGGCAAGTGTTGATAACAAAATAGCAATGCCAAGATTAGAAAACCCAAGAAAAAAAATACCAAAAGGAAGTGTCGCCATTGCTGATAATCAAACGGCAATTTATCCCAAAGATAGTCCAGGAGGATGGAATATTATTGGGAAAACGGCTTTTGAACTATTTGATAAAAACTTAGAGAGTTTATCTCCTTTAACCATTAAAAATCAAATCAAGTTTAACGCTATTTCAAAAGATGAGTTTTTATCTCAAGGAGGTCAGCTATGAGTGGTTTTGAAATAATTAAAAGTGGTATTTTCACTTTATTGCAAGACCAAGGTCGTTTTGGGTTAACACATCTTGGAGTAACAAATTCAGGTGTGATGGATGAATATGCTGCTTTAATGGCGCAAAAAATGTTGCATAATGATATTTCTTCAAATATACTAGAAATTGCATTTAGTAATGTAGAATTAAAAGCAACACAAAACACAATTATTAGTGTTACAGGAGCAAAGTGTGAGTTTTTTATAAATACGGTTCCTTATTCAACATGGAAAACATTTAGCATAAAACGTGGAGACATTATAAAAATAGGGAAAATCACACAAGGTCAAAGGCTTTATTTGTGTGTTAAAAATGGCTTTGATGTAGAAAAAGAGTTTGGAAGTAATTCTACTACTGTAAAAGAAAACTTAGGTGGAATAAATGGACATCAATTAAAAAGTGGAGATTTCCTTGCTTTTAAAAGATATGACAAACCTTTTAATTATAAGTTGAAAGATCAATTTATTCCAAGGTATGACGAAGATGAATTAGTTTTGAGAGTAGTGTTGGGTTATCAAGATGATACTTTCACAAAAGAAGAAAAAGATAAATTTTTTAATTCATCGTACACAATAACCGCAGATTTTAACCGAATGGCTTGCAGGTTAAGTGGAGAAAAAATCACCTCTAGTGTAGATGGAATTATTTCTGAAGGTATTAGTTTTGGTTCTATTCAAATTCCAAAAAATGGACAACCCATTATTTTACTTAAAGAAAGACAAACTATAGGCGGTTACCCTAAAATTGGGTCGGTTTTAAGTATAGATTGTTTCAAATTAGCACAAAGAAAAGTAAACACTAAAGTTCGTTTTGAGCTAATTGATATTAAACTTGCACAGCAAAAACTAAAAGACTTTTATAGTCTCTTTAAATAAAGGAAAAAAATGGATTTTGGAGCAGGAACGCTATTTTTAATAGTGTTTACATTTGTAATGATTATTTGGTTCATCCACGATAAATATGTACAAAGAAGCCATCAGTTATTAGTAAATTATCCAATCATTGGAAGATTGAGATATGTATTAGAAGAATTAAG
>ENA-ORXI01002412-ORXI01002412.1-sediment-metagenome-genome-assembly--contig:-NODE-2412-length-13402-cov-4.578537_pt1 | contig 13402 bp, 7 predicted proteins | sample MGYA00237861_ERZ511468 | MGnify/ENA primary metagenome ERZ511468 (study PRJEB26299, sample SAMN06266213) | sediment metagenome | isolation source: Hudson Canyon methane seep mesocosm | place: USA:Hudson... | reverse complement strand
CATTAACATTATATCATAGTTCAATAATTTAGTTTGAAACTTAGTGAAAGTTCCAAAACCTACAGGTTGTTGAACTTTCGTATAGTAGAGTCATCATTTATTTAAAAATCAAGAAGCAATCTTATATGATTACTAACTATATTTAGATATAAAATATGCATATTAATTATAATAAAAAATAAAATAGTATTGCAAAACATTACATTATGTGCTGTTTCTTATAGAATATACCAGAAATTAGTACTAGTTTATATCTAAAAATAGATGTATGATTATTAAGGATTTTACTTTAAAGTATGGTAATCACGGACAGACTTGAACTGTCGACCTCTACCTTGTCGACGGCATGGTCAAAATGTGTATAGGTACTATGGAATGGTCTTTCTATAGATTGAGGTTTATTCTAAAATGCACTTTTTACCGCACACTGACAGTTGAATTTATCTAGATATGTTCTTATTTAATTCCTTTTTTCTTAAATAATTCAATATATCGTCTATCACTACCTGATATATGGTCAAGAAACCAATTTATAATATATTTAAAAATATCATCTGCTATTTCAATAGCACTTTTTTTTAAATAGAGCTCGTTATCAGATAGTTTATTTTTTATTTTGATAAATTTTTCTACAAATATTGCATGTTCTTTTTTGTGAATTTCTGTTTCCTCATAGTCAAGCTTATCAAATATCTTTTCTTCTGTTGTAAAATGATAATTAGCATAATCTACTAATTCTTCTACGATTTCTAAAACATTTCTTTTTTGTGAGTTTTCATTAATTGAAGTTGATAATTTATTCATTATTTTTAGTAATTCTTTATGTTGGTCATCAATAAGTTTGATTCCTAAACCCATTCTTTTATCATTCCATTGTAAAAATTCCATTCAATTCCCTTTATTTTTCACTTAATAGCGGTAAAATTATCTTAAATTGAGCTCCATCGTAAGATTTGCCTTCATATTTAAATTCAATATTGCTTACTTCAATTGTTCCACTCATATGTTCTTCTATAATCATTTTAGACATATACAAGCCTATACCTGTACCATTTGATTCATGTTTTGTTGTAAAGTGTGATTCAAAAACTTCTGAAATAATATCATTTGGAATTCCACCTGCGTTATCTTGTATATAGATTTCCAAAGTATTACTTGTTATGGAAGTATCTATTAAAATTAATTTTACTTTTTGCTCTTTTTTTATTAATTCATCTCTTGCATTATTTAAGAGATTAATTAATACTTGAATTAACTCATGTTCAAGTCCAAATAAGTCCACATCAACGATATTTTTAATAATTGTTATGTTTGAAGTTTTAAATTGTGATACAAGTAACTTAAATGTTTTTTCAAAGGTTGTGCCTAAAACAAATTTCTCTTGCTTTTTATTTGTTTTAAAAAAATCTCTAAAGTCATTAATAGTTTGAGAGAGATGTTGCACAGAATTTTCTATTGTATTCATAGTCAACTGTATATCACCCTCTTGAATTAAATCCATCTCTTCTTTAAATTTTATACCCGTTGCAGCTGTTGAGACAACAGAAAGTGGTTGTCTCCATTGATGGGCAATATTCTCTATCATCTCTCCCATAGCTGCCATTTTTGATTGTTGAACTATAGTTTTTTCTTGTTCTCGTAGTTTTAATTGAGCTAATTTTTTTTCTGTAATATCATGAATAATACCTATTGACTTTACAATCTCATTATTACTGTTTTTTTTATGTGTACCACTTTCCTCAACATATCTAATCGAACCATCTGTTCTTACTATTCTATGTTCAACAAAGTATGGTTTGTTTTCTTTGAGTGAATTATTATATGTATCTTCAATTTTTTTTATATCATCAGGATGAACATATTTAAAAAAGTTTTCATAGGATGGTTCAAATTCATTAGGGTTTAGATTAAAGATCTTATATACTTGACTAGACCAAACTAATTTTTCATACATTAAATCGTATTCCCAATTTCCAATATTGGCTACCTTTTGACCTTCATTTAGGAATACATTCATTTTTTCTAATTCTAATTTACTCAGTTCTGAGTAGTCTTTAAATTCTTCTGCTAAAGATAATAGCTTGATTTTTGCATCCAACTCTTCTGTTCTATCTACAATTGTTGCATATAGAACAATCTCGCCTTTATACCATGTAGGAGTTGATGTAACTCTTACATTCCTTCTTTGATTATCTGATAATACATGAATGAATTCAAAATATACTTTTTCATTTTTAATAGCACGATTCATCTCCTCTTCTATTTTATCAATAGGCAAAGTATTAATATCTGAAATATTTAAAGTTAGGAGTTTAGATTTTTCATAACCATAAAAATTTACTGCACTTTTATTCGCATTTACAATATTTCCACTTGTAGGATTAATTAATAAAATTATTGATTGATTTAATTCAAATAAGTCTTGATATATTTTTTCATTAGTATGTAAAAGTTTTTCTTTTTCTTTTTCAATTGAAATATCTTGAATATTAGCAATTACTATTCTTTCTTGCTCAGGTGCATAAATATCCTCTCCAAATGAAATCCTTATTGGAAAAAGTTCTCCATTCTTTTTTACTGCTTCTAGCTCTAAATTAGCACTTTTATGTTTAAAAATACCTGTTTTAAAATGATTTGCTATTCCTTTTGAATGTGCCATATGTTGCATAGATGGTACTATCTTTAATAATGAATCTTTCCCTATCATTTCTTCTTTTGAATAACCAAATATTTTTTCAGCAGCCCTATTAAATGTTTTTACTTTCAAGTCTTTACCCACTGCAATAATTGCATTTGTATTTGATTCAATAATAATATTTGAATAATCTTTTTCACTTATGATTTCTTTTTCTCTTATTTCAAATTTCTTATTTGCAGGTCTAAAAATTAGAAAACCAATTAGACAAAGAACTAATAGTGAAGATATATAAATATAGAGTTCATATTCTTTAAGTTTTTTTACTTTTTTTTCAGATTTATCTTGATATATAAAAGTTAATTTATCGAAAATCTTTAATAAGTTATCAGAATATTCAAGTATATGTAGTGTATTTATATCATTGATATCTCCTTTTATTTTTAGCCCTTTAGCTATGTATTCTTTAACCTTTTTATCAAAAGACAAAGGTTCTTCATAATAAATTGTATGAACTTCTTTTGACATTGGTAAAGAAGTTAAGTATTGATGTGATTTCTCCATCAATCTTAAACTTTTTTCTAGAACTTCAATTTTAGAAGTTACCACTGAACTGTATATTCGTTGACTAAGCATTCTTTGTTTACCACTTAAGTTAATGGTTTTACTGTCATTTGATTGCAATTCTATTAAAATATTTAAGTTTAAATATCCTAAGGTTGATAAAACCCCTAATAACATTAATGCAAATATATATTTCTTTGTAAAATTAAAATTCACTATAAACCTTTTTTATATTTTAAAAACTATCCCACTCGTCATTTGAAGAAGAGTCTTTAATTACTTTAGAAGCTTCTTTTTTTATACTTTTTTTCTTTGGTTGAAGTACTTGTATCGGTTCAGTGGTATTTTTAGTAATAGAATTTTTTATTTTAACTTCATTTTTACCTATAAACTCTTTTTCATTAGCTTCATCAACAATTTGAGTTGCTATATTATCTGTTTGAGTTGCTATGTCTTGTACTATATTGGTTACAGCAACATTTTCTTGAGTTTGATGGTCAAGCATATTAACGGCATCATTTATTTGTTCAACTCCACTAAGTTGTTCTTTTGAGGAAATCTCTACATCAGAAATCAGTTCAATTGTTTTAGATATATTGTCATTTAGTTCTTCATATCCATGTATCATGGAATCAGCAATTGATTTTCCTTCATTTGCTTTAACATTTGCAGATTCTACTAAGTCTTTTATTTCTTTTGCCGCTTCAGCACTTCTTGATGCAAGATTTCGTACTTCTTGTGCAACTACAGCGAACCCTTTTCCAGCTTCTCCTGCAGTTGCTGCTTCAACGGCAGCATTAAGTGAAAGAATATTTGTTTGAAATGCAATTTGATCAATTACTCCTATTGCTTCATTAATAGCGTTAACTTGAGAATTTATTTCATCCATTGCGACTGTTGTATCAGTTGCTAACTTTTGGCCACTACTTGATGATGATGTTAGCTTATTAGCATATGAAGCCATTTTTGCAATATTTTCTGTATTTCCTCTAATGTTACTTGTCATTTGCTCTAAAGATGCAGCTGTTTCTTCTAGAGATGCAGCTGTTTCATTTGAATTTGTATTTAATTTATCAACATTGCTAATTAATATGCTTGAGCTATCTTGAAGCTTTAGTCCATTCATTTTATTTTCAACTAGCATATCTGTAATTAATTTAGATACTTCATTTAAAGCAACAGCAATTTTACCTTGGTCATCTCTAACTGAGTTTGTAAAATCTAGTTGTCCAAAACTATTCAATACTTCTAAAATTTTATTTGTGTTACCTGCTATATTATTTTGAAGACTGCTTAGCATATTATTAAATGCTAATCGTAAATCTTCTAAGTTGGCTGAAGCAACTTTATTATCCAGTCTTTGATGTAAATACCCTTTATTTACTTCTTCTGATAATTTTTGTATTTCTATTAAAAAATCATGTTCACCTTTTAATATTTCTTTTGATTTATCAATATTTTGGTTTATAATATTAGACATTATTCCTATTTCATCATTAGACCTTATTTGTATAGGAGTTGTAGTTGAAGATTCTTTATTGATGAATTTGAAAAAACCTTCTAGTCCAGTTTGAAAATGATTTAATGGATTTAGTATTAAAATATTAAACAATATATATATTGAAATCATAATTAGAATTATTAGAGCTACTATTATTCCTATTATCTGAAGATTTAAATCAGAAGCACTTATTAGTTGTTTCTCTATTGGTACAATTACTTCTAATGCCCCTCTGACATCTCCTAATTTCCAGTCATTTTTTGGAGTATCAGCTCTGCTATTATGGCAATTAACACAACCTTGAGCAACCATATAATCTACAATAGAAACTCTTACAGATTCAACTCCATCAAATTTTTCAACACTGACTATTGGTTTATCTACTTTTCCATTTCTAAATTTCTGCATAGCACTTGTTGAAAATTTATCCAATTGTGTACTTGCTCTGTTTGGGAAAGGGTAGTCACTGTACAGTTTTAGTTTAATTCCACCTTTTTGATTACTAACTAATGCACTCATGTCATGAATTAAAGTTGCGGGTAATGGGATGGTGTCTTTTTTAACTTTGTGGTCAAAATTAATTTTAATATTGCCCTTACTATTCTTTTTTACTTTACTAATTACATTTCCAGCATAATATTTTCTAAGTGTTTTATATTGTTGAACAGTAGTTGTGGCACTAACAATACTTTCATTGATAATATTTTGTCTAATTTTATGAGATACAAAAAAGTATGTTCCAATTATAATAACTAAAGATATCACTATTATTGGAATAAATAATTTGCCTCTTAATTTCATTGAACTTGTCATAATAATCCTTTTAGATATAATTATTAGAAAATATAAATCAAGTTAGAGTTTGCTTTGTAATTATTATAGTAAAATAATACCTCTTTGTCTAGTATTTACTAAAAGGATACTTAGAGTATAAAAAGATACTTAGAAACACTATTTTAAAGTTTATTTAAAAGTGTAAATAACAATAAACCCCCTTATTTTAGGTCATATATAGAATACTTATTATCCATAATCACTTTTTTTAGAGTCATTATTAATCAATAATAATGATTTCCTTGCTTTGTGGGTGATGTTAGTTAAGTCCAATCTTGATTACCACTCAATTACCGTAATCAATATTTTTAACATTCTTTTTATACTAATTATAGAATACTACTTTATATGTTTTCATGTAGAATTTTATATAAAGGTAGAATATGAACGATACAGATGTATTATTTTCTAAACAATATTTTGATTTATATTCTGAGCATAAAAAGTTATTAAAACTTGTTGCAAATGAAAATTCTATTGAGACAATACTAAATGAGATAATCAAATCTGTTGAAGCAAGAAATAATCACATGATTTGCTCTATTCTTCTTTTAGATGAGTCAGGAGAAAGACTTTCAAAGGGAGCTGCTCCATCTTTACCCGAGGACTATACTAGCAAATTAAATAATATGCTTATTGGAGAAAAGGTTGGCTCTTGTGGGGCAGCAGTGTATTTAAAAAAAAGAGTTATAATTTCAGATATTAGTACTAATGAGAACTGGAAATATGCTAAAAACCTTGCAAATAAATTTAATCTTTGTGCTTGTTGGTCCCAACCATTTTTCTCTTCCTCAAATAAAGTTTTAGGATCATTTGCCATTTATTATAAAGAGATAAAAGAACCTACAGACTTTGATATTCATCTTATTGAAGATATAGCAAGTATTACTGGAATTGCTATTGAAAAATATCAGTCTGCTCTTAAAGAAGAGATATATAAAGAAAAGTTAAACGAAATCAACCAATCTCTTGAACAAAAGGTACTAGAAAGAACCTCAGAACTAGAAGATTCAAATTATGAATTAGAACAAACAATTACAAATCTAAAATTTACACAAGAAAAATTAATTGAGTCGGAAAAAATGGCAAGTCTTGGAGGACTAGTTGCAGGTGTTGCACATGAAATAAATACACCAGTGGGAGTTAGTCTTACTGGAATTACCCATTTTCTTGATATTACAAAAGATATTAAAAAAGAGTATATTTCTGATAATATGACTAAACAAGAATTTGAAAATTATTTAACGACTTCAGAAAAGTTAGCAAGACAAATAAATACAAATCTTGAGAGAACTGCCCATTTAATAAGAAGTTTTAAACAAGTAGCCGTTGACCAAACAAATGATGAAAAAAGAATTTTTGAGTTAGAATCTTATCTTCATGAGGTTATATTTAGTTTAGAACATATAATTAAGAAAACGAACTTAAAAATTAATATGAAAACAATGGAAAGTATAAATATAAATTCATATCCAGGAGCATACTCACAAATAATTACAAATCTAATAATGAATTCAATAAGACATGCTTATTCAAAAAATGAAAAAGGTACTATAATTATTGAATTAATTGAAGAAGAAAGTACAGTTCATATCAATTACAAAGATGATGGAAAAGGAATATCAGAAGAAAATTTACCAAAAATATTTGACCCATTTTTTACTACAAATCGAGAAGATGGTGGAACTGGACTTGGCTTAAATATAATATATAATATTGTTACTTCAAATTTAAATGGTACTATTATGTGTGCGAGTAAAGAGGGAGATGGAGTAGAGTTTAGAATGATTATTCCTACAAGTAATTAATCAACAAATCTCTAAATAAAGAGTTCTGTAAAATAAGTTTTAATAACTCTTTTTAATTAAGTCGAAATTGCGAATAAATTAATTTTTTGTGGTGGTCACGGACAGAGTTGAACTGTCGACTTCTAGCTTGTCGAGGTAGTATACAATCCTATCAATATGTCTTAATTTTGGAGCAAGTTCAATAATGTATACTTTATGAGATATGTAACTCGTTTAAACTATTTAGGTTTATCAACAAAAACTTACTTATCATCTCTAATATCATAAGGTAATTCAATTTTAAAACATGCTCCGCCATCTTCATTATAAGCACTAATTTTCCCTGAAAGATGTTTCTGAACAATCATCTTACTCATATATAAACCAAGACCTGTTCCATTTTTTTCTTTTTTTGTTGAAAAGTACGGGTCAAATATTTTATCAATTATATTTTCTTCTATCCCGCCACCATTATCACAAATTGTAAAAATAGCACTTTTATCATTGCTTTGTTCATAACTGATTGCTATGGTAGGATTGATAATTTTTTTCTCCAATAAAATATCTTTAGCATTATTGATTATATTAATAAGCACTTGCATCAGGTCTCTTGAATATATGTTTATTTCTTTTAATTCTTTTGGTTTATCCATTTTTAGAGTTATATTATTGTTTTTTAAAGATTTACCTATGATGGAGATAGTACTTTCCATAATAGTATTTACTTTGGTTAATTCTTTAATCCTATCTGGTTTAAAAAAGTTTCTAAAATCATCAATTGTTTTAGATAATTCTTCGGTATTAATATTGATTTTTTTTGCAATTTCTTTTAATTCAATTAAATTTAGGCTATCGAGTTCAATATCAGCTAAAATATTGTTAGACAACATCGATATAGTAGTTATAGGCTGCCTCCATTGGTGTGCTATCATACTTATCATCTCTCCAATAACGGCTTGACGAGATTGGGCTATCATTAATTGTTCTTTGTTTTTTAATTCTGTAATATCCATCGCTGATGTTATTACTGTTCGTTTATCGTTTATAATACCTAATGGAGTTGAGCTAAACTTCCATGTAATAACCTTCCCATCACTTCTGATGATTTGATATTCTCCTTCATCAACAGCTTTATTGATTTTATAAAGTCCATCAATATATTTCTCAACTGTTGACATCTCTTTGCCATAAGCTTTTTTTGTCCATTTTTCTATAGTATTTATTTCATCGTATTTATAACCAGTTAATTTTTCCCACACTTTGTTCAATATTAAAACTTCACCATCCTCATTATGCAGCATGATTGGATTTGGTGCTTCTTGTATAATTGTTTCAAGCTCTTTTTTCTTAGCTTCTAATAATTTATGTGCGTTTTTCAACAACATCTCTGCCTCTTTTTGCTCCGTAATGTCAGTATGAAAACCAACCATTCTAATCGCTTTACCATTCTCATTAAATATCGTTTGTCCACGGTCAAGTATCCATACCCATGAACCATCTTTGTGACGAAGTCTATGAGTATGACGATATTCTATATTTGAATTATTGTGAGACTCTTCTATACTTTTCATAGCCATGTCAATATCATCAGGATGAACCTTTTCTTCCCATGATTTAAAATCATTAGGAAGTTCATCATCCCTATATCCTAGCATCTCTTTCCATCTTGGAGAGAAATAGACAGTGTCTTCTAGAAGATTCCAATCCCATAGACCATCACTTGTACCATTAATAGCATATTCATATTGTTCTTTTTTTGCATCAATTTTATTCATAATCTTAGAAGTATAAGCTATTAGAAATAAAATAATTATCACAACAATAAATCCAATAAATAATGCCCAGTCTCTAATTGTTTCTATCGATTGGTATGCTTCTTTTGTATCCTGTTTTACAACAATCCCCATCCTAAGAAGTGGTATATAATCCCATGAAGCTAAGACTTCATTTTTCTGGTAATCTATAAAAGTACCAGACCCTGACTTCCCTTGAACTGCTTCTTGTATAGGACGACCATTATCAGAACCAATTTTCACGGAGTATTTAAATGCTGTATCTTGGTTATAACGAAGAGGATTTAAAAAAAGAGCTTTATCCTCTATTTTTTTAGCAAGTATTGTCTCTCCTGTAGTACCTAATCCTTCATATTGTTTAAATTCTTTATATATCTCACGGGTATTAATCTGTATCGCTAAAACACCTATTGTAACGCCATTATCAACTAAGGGTTGGGCCATAAATGCAGATGGAATACCTGAAGGCCCATAGTAACTAAAGTCAGAAACAATCTGTTTATTTACACCTATAGCATCCTTAAATATTTTTGATAACTCTGTATCTTTATATTTACCCCGAATTATATTTGTATAAAGATCATCTTCTTTTCTCATACTAGAAACTATATCACCTTCTATATTGATTATAAACATATCATATATTGTATGTACCTCAAAGAATCGAGTCATAAATTTACTAAAAGTTAAAAAACTTTCTTTGTATTCTTGTGAATTATTACCACCAGTCTCGTATGTCTTTATAACATTAGAAATTACAGGTTGAAGAGAGGGTTTTAGACTTGTGGCTGTAAGGTAATCATCCATATGAAATAGGTAATCATTTAAATCTCTAATCTTTTCATTTTTGTTAGCAGTTAAGTGTTCAATAATCGTCTTTTGCATAAGATTTACTGTCTTTTTATAATTTAATATACTTATTAGAAATATGGGGAAAAGTCCAATCACAAGAAGTACTAATATTATTTTTTTTATATTACTCACAATAATTTCCTTATAGCAAATGCTATTCTAACTTAGCTGTGTGTTTAATTTAGAAGACTATAATTTCTATAGTTCTATTGATTTTATTTTTTTATCAAGAAATATTGCCAAAATATATGCAATAGATAACATACCAACAAAAATATATAATAATATAAAATTAAATTCTTCAGTTCTTTCTTTTAATATTCTAACGTAGTCTATTTCTTTTGCTTCAAAAACCAAATATAATTCTTCACTACTTTTTATATCTAGTTTTTTTATATTTAGTTGATTTTTTTTATTTTTTAATTCAGGATATACATCATATATTTTTTTACCTGTATTTAAATATTTACTCCAGTCGTATTTAGATTTATTTGTTATCAAAATATTTTCATTCCCATCTATTATTGATATCCAAAAAAATGTATTTTCTTTAATTACATTCAAGAATCTAGATACATTGAGATTTATGATTAATATTCCCTTTTTTTGTTCATCAACATACACAGGTAAACCTATTCTAAGTGTTGGTTTATATGGAATTTCAATTTTTCCATGTTCTGTATTTAAATCAATATTTGAAAGCCAAATTTCATTACGATTTAATTTATAAATTGCATCAAAATAGTATCTATTTTTTTTATTCTGAAGATTCTTTTTTTCTACAACTTTATTTTTTCTCTCTTGATCAATACGAATTATTTCTTGGCCATTTCCATCAAGATATCTCAATTGAAATATTGAATCATCTAACATAGAATAATTAAGAAATAAGTTTTTAACCAACTCTTCATTATTTTTATTCTTTACAAAGTCTTTAAAATATTTATTCTGATTTATTAAAAAAAGAAGTTTTTTAATATTTTGAGTGTAACTATTAAAATTATGCTCTTTTTCTTTTTGTATTTTTAAGGCATTATCAAAATAAATGTCTTTTATATCATTATTTTGCTTGTACATATTTGATACAAATACTAAAGAAATAGTCAGTATTAAAAACAGACTAAAATAAGTAAATATTTTAAATTTCATTTTATGTCCTTTTATCGCAAGGTATTTTTTTATGGGTAACTAGAAATTCAAGGATATCATTATCAGCAATGTGTTCCAATTCAATACTCAAATCACCAATACTTAAATCAACAATGTTTAATTGGTGCATAATTTTAAAATCATCCCCTTCAATTCTAAAAACTAAATCTTCAGGGAACCTTTTTATTAAATAGCTACCTATATTTTGTAAAACAACATTTCCCTCATTCCAACTAAATTTACTATTATAACTTGAGAACTTTTTTAGTGTAATAGAAGTTACCGACAAATATTCAGTAGTTTCCTCATTCTCAATAGTTTTTAAGTTAAAATAATCATAATTATAACAGTTAGTTAGTTGGTCTTTATAAAAGTAAGAAAATCTCTCTTTCTCAATTCTTGTTAGTGGTTTTTGATGAATATTATCTTCTATAACAACATTTTCTAAAGCAATTATTGCCATGTCAACTACCTCTGGATGGAATTGAATTGATTTAAGTTTTATTAACTCATTTATCGCATCATCTTTACTTAATCTTGGTTTGTAAATCCTATTTGTGGTCATTGCATCAAATGCATCTGCTACGATTAATATTCTGCTAAGGTTACCTATCTCATTACCTTTTAATCCATCAGGATAACCATTCCCATCAAAGCGCTCATGATGCTCTTTAATAATAACAGCTAAATCTCTGTAAATTTCCATTTCATTTAGTATTTTGTACCCTGTTATTGAATGTTCTTGGATTAGCTTATATTCTAGCTCTGTTAGCTTGGAGGGTTTTAATAATACACTATCGGGAGTCTGAATTTTACCTATGTCATGTAAAAGTGCTGCTTTCCCAAGTCTAGAAATTTCAGCTGGAGATAGGCCCATTTGTTTTGCTATTAGTTTACAATAAGTAGAAACTCTTTTTGTATGTCCTGCTGTATAAGAATCACGTTGATCAATGATATCCACAAAAGAAAGAATCACCTCTTCATAGTTTTTAATTTTTTCTTCATTACTTCTATTTAAATTTTCCATAGAGGTATTAAAGTACTCTGTAAGATTTTTCACCCTTACTCTAGTAAAAAATAAGAAAAATAGAACTATTATAAAAATAACAATAACTTTTACAACAATTTTCTTAATTGTAGCATTTTTAACAATTTGCATTTCTTTCTTTAACATACTTATATATAAATCTTCAGCTTCTTGCAATAAATCAATTTTTTTAGTTATTTCTTTGAACCAAGTCTCTGAATCTATTGTTATATTGACCACCTTATTTGAGGAAAATATTTGATCATCTAAATTCTCGAATCTAGCCATTTTATTGGCTTCAATTATTTTCTTAAACTTTTTACGTAGGTGTTTTGTACTATTTTCTAAAGATAAGTGAAGGAAAGATTTTTGTAGTGTTCTCAAGGATATAACATCAGAATAAGTTATCCTATCATTTTGCTGTTTTTCAATAACTTGAGTAATCAACGCACGCTCTAGTCCTACTTGTTCTTTTGCCAATAAAAATGTGTAATAAGAATATACATACTTATTTATTTTATTATTCACAAGAGGTTTTTCAGCAATTCCTATCACATCAAGTAATAAAGTTATGAGTTTCGAATAGGCTAAAAGAGTAGCTTTACTTGAAACTTGGAAAAGTCGAACCTGCTCCCTCAATAATTGAAAATTTGCAAATTCATAATTTATTGCAGAATATCTCACTTTTTCAGTTCTATTAGCATTAATTAGATATATAGCTATTTCTTTTTTTACGGTGTCTTTTTTATTGTTTGTTTGTTTTATTTGGTCTTTCATGGAATTAGAGAATTTAAGACCACTTGAGCTTAAATATCCAAGAGAAAGTCCTCTTTCTTTTTGTAACTCATGAACTAAATTACTTATATAAATACTCGTTTGCACCATATCATCTAGTAAAATTAAATTTGAATAAGTCTTTTTGCTCTCTATTGTTGAATTAATAGATAACACTATAATAGCTATTAATGGTAAAATTGCATAAAATATAAATTTCTTTTTTGTACTTAGATTAGCCATTTTATATGCTCCTAACTATTTCACGACTTTTAACTTTAAATAATTGAATGTTATTTAGATGTAAAATTTAAAGAATTCATATTTTTCCTTTTAAGATAATTGTCTTTAAAAACTTTCCCATTCATCATTACCATCAGTTTTAGCTTTTATAACTTTTTCATTAAATTCTTTTGAAATATTATTGGAATAAATTTTTTCTTTTATTTTAGTATTATCTCCAAATCTCACTTTACATGTTTCTTT
>ENA-ORXI01002410-ORXI01002410.1-sediment-metagenome-genome-assembly--contig:-NODE-2410-length-13407-cov-24.158065_pt1 | contig 13407 bp, 10 predicted proteins | sample MGYA00237861_ERZ511468 | MGnify/ENA primary metagenome ERZ511468 (study PRJEB26299, sample SAMN06266213) | sediment metagenome | isolation source: Hudson Canyon methane seep mesocosm | place... | reverse complement strand
TCGCCTCAAATGAACGAATAAACTGACTCAAAAGGGCTTTCCCTCGCTACGGCTTCTATTCTCGGACAGCCTCCTAGGAAAGATCATTGGTGAAATATTATTTTAAATGAGTAACAATTGATATCAATGGTAATGCTGTTTCCAAGACACGGCATTAATGCATCCGAGTAGCAATGTTGACAGTATCCGTGCTGATAACATTGTTGAAAAACAGCGTGGAAACAATTTTAGTATATGAACAACCTGTTGTTTGTTTATAGCCATCTACTCAAAATACATTTAACCGAAATCAGTATTGATACTATGAAAATAAAAAAAAATAGTTTCTGCCATATAGCTGTTTGTAGCTTGTTTTTTAGTATTGTTATTCCTGCTCAAGCGAAGGTTGAGGTTGTCCCAGACAAATTAGATCCCATTTCAGTTCAGTTGCGCTATCTACATCAATTTCAATTTGCTGGATTTTATGCTGCAATTGATCAAGGGTACTATAAAGAAGCTGGGCTTGATGTCACTCTTATTGAAGCAACGTTAGGTAATAAAACGGTTGATGAAGTATTGTCAGGCAAGGCTCAATATGGTCAAACACAATCGGATTTATTGTATGCTCGATTGCAAGGAAAACCTTTAGTTGCACTTGCGCCTATTTTTCAGCATTCACCCACTGCTCTGATGGTTCGGGCTGATAGTGACATATATTCTCCTCACGATTTGATAGGTAAGCGTGTCATGTTGCAAATGGGCGATAATGCGATAAATACCTTAGCCATGTTACATAATGAAGGTGTTAACTTATCAGATATTGAGGTAGTTAAACAAAGCTATGTTATAGATGAAATGGTTTCTAAAACTGTGGATGCGATGGGGGTTTATATAATCAATAGACCCTATCTGTTAAATAAAGCGGGAATAAACTATAGAATTCTCAATCCTATTAATTATGGGATAGATTTCTACGGCGACACCCTTTTTACAACAGAGGAGGAAATCGAGAATAACCCAGAACGGGTCGAACGATTTTTACACGCTACATTACGCGGTTGGCGATATGCCATGGATCACACTAATGAAGTGATCGATCTGATATTGCAACAATATAAGACTAAGGAAACTCGTGAACACTTAATCTTTGAAGCCCAGGCTATAAATAAATTAATGATGCCTCGCTTAGTGGAAATAGGGAATATGAACCCTGGTAGATGGCGGCGTATGGCTGATGTGTTTGTTAAGCAAGGTAAGGCCCGTGAAGACTACTCTCTTGATGGATTTATTTATACACCTAATAAGCCATGGTATGAAAAATATTGGATTCGGAATTTTTTAATCGCTATAGCTTTATTGCTAGTAGCAACGACGTGTTTTCTTTATTACTGGCGATTAAGTAAGCGATTAAAAAAAGTTATTTTTGAACGTAATGAGGCAGAAGAAAACAGTCTGCGTCTTGGAAGTATATTAGAGCAGTCTTTAAATGAAATATATTTATTTGATGCTGATACATTCCATTTTATACAAGTAAACCAAGGAGCCCGTCAAAACCTAGGCTACTGTATGGATGAGCTGAAAACCCTGACACCACTTAGCTTTAAACCTGGCTTCACCAAGGGGGAGTTTTCTGAATTAATCCAGCCGTTACAAAAAGGGGAGAAACAGCAATTAGTTTTTGAAGCAAAACACCGGCGTAAAAATGGTACTTATTACCCTGTCGAGGTTCTGTTGCAAATATACAATGCGGCTAAGCCCCCCGTCTTTTATGCAATTATTAATGATATTACTGATCGTAAGCGGATTGATAAAGAACTGTTAGAAAAAAATGCAGAGCTTGAGCAATTTATCTATATGATCTCTCATGATTTAAAAAGTCCTTTAGTCACGATCAAAACATTTCTTAGTTATTTACAACAAGACATGGCTAAAGCGGATCAAAAAAGAATTATTGAAGATATTGGGTTTATGGCTAGCGCTACCGATAAAATGGGAATATTACTCGATGATTTATTAGAATTTTCACGCGTTGGAAGGCAAGCCAAAAACATAAGGTCCCTTCCATTTAATCAGCTTATCTCTGATGTATTGGAACTTACGGCGGGTAACCTTTCTAAGCAGAACATTAATGTCAAAGTGAATAAAGTCGATCTGGTTTTGTTAGGCGATTATTCCGAATTAATCCAGATATGGCAAAACTTGATAGAAAACGCGACTAAATATATGGGAGACCAAAGCAGACCGGAGATTGAAATTGGCATCCAGTTTGAAGCTAATATCCCCACTTTTTATGTTAGAGATAATGGGGTGGGCATTGAGTCACAGTTTCATGAAAAAATATTTGATATTTTTGAGCAGTTAAATACTGAAGTTGAAGGAAGTGGCTTGGGTTTGGCTCTTATAAAGCGTATAGTGGGTCTTTATCACGGTACGATTTCTGTAGAGTCAAAAGGTCTTGCTCAGGGAAGTTGTTTTTTATTTTCCTTGCCTGAAGCTGTTAATTTACAACATTCTGGAGAGCTGTAATGGATGGTAAGCCGATTACTATTTTGTTGGTTGAAGATGAAGATGCGCATGCAGTTATTGTTAAGCGTAATCTTAATGATTTTAAATTGGCTAACACGATCAACCATGTTAAAGACGGGCGAGCTGCATTAGATTATTTATATCAACGTAACGATTATAATGACCCTGCATTATCTCCACGACCTGAATTAATCTTATTGGACCTTCGCCTACCTAAAGTAGATGGTTTGGAAGTATTAAAAACCATCAAAACTGACCCAGAACTCATGCGTATACCTGTGGTTGTTATGACTACATCATCAGCAGAAAAAGATGTCACTCAGGCTTATGATAATTATGCAAATAGTTATCTTGTAAAGCCTCTGGATTTACAGAAATTTATGCCTATGCTTGAGAGCATAGGTTTTTATTGGTTGGTATGGAACCAATCTCCTTATCAGATTAACTAGATCAAGATACACTACATTGCCCCGGTATTAACAATGGAAGAGAAGGCCAATATTTTGATATCAACAGTTAAGCACAATACGGCAGAGGCATTAGTGGCTAATGTTGTGCAATTAACCAGCTTACCTAGTGTCTATACAAAACTAGAAGAAGTGCTAAAAGACCCTGATCACACGCGTGATGATATTGCTCGTGTTATTAGCGTAGACCCCGCTTTATGTGCTCGCACGCTAAGGGTTATCAATAGTTCTTATTACGCTTTACCAAACACCGTTCAAAATATCCCTACGGCTATAAACCTTATTGGCGAATACGACTTACGTAATATTGTTTTAGTGACTTCGGTGGTTAATTCAGTCAATACTTTGGTAGATAGTGGTATTGATATCACTAAGTTTTGGCGACATAGTATACGCTGTGGAATTACGGCAAAATTGCTGGCAAAATTAAAATCCGCACCGGATCCCGAATTATTATTTCTCAGTGGTCTGCTACATGATTTAGGGCAGCTCGTTATCTATAAAAATGAACCGGAATTATCAGCAACGATTGATTGGCATGTAGAGAATGAAGAATCAGAGCGATACGAAGTCGAACAAACTCTGCTAGGCTTTAGTCATTCAGTGGTTGGCGCGCTGTTACTGGAGAACTGGGGAGTTCCTGAGCAATTAAGTGAAATTATAAAGTATCACCATCAACCAGATGATTCAGGGCGCTACCAATTTGAAACGGTAGTTGTGGCTCTTGCAGATCAGTTAGTTCATTCTCTGGAGTTAGAGCATGACTTAGTTAATATTGATTTTGAGAAATTACCCATATCAATACATAATTATTTGAGTAATTTAAAAATTTCAACAGATGTTCTTTCTGGCATGCTTACGACAGTGATGGAACAAAGCCTAGCTATAGAAAAAATAATTTGTGATATTTAGTACAACAAACTTTCAGATATAAAAATATTCTTCTCACGGATTAAACCAATTATGAATGAATTAGCAAATTTTGGATTAACATCGAGTATGGTTGATAACAGGGAATCAAAGTACAAAGTATTATTGGTTGAAGATGATTTTGCACATGAGACATTAATCTTACGTTCTTTCGAGACACATAAACAATACCAGTTAACTTCTAGGCATACTCTTGCTGATGCTCGTAAGGCGCTAGTCCATTATTTACCTGATTTAATAATTACTGATTTTCGGCTACCTGATGGCGATGGTATTAATCTAATTGAACAGTTTTTACAAAATAAAACCTGTCCAATTATTGTTATGACCAGCTTTGGGGATGAATCTATTGCTGTAAAAGCAATGAAAGCAGGGGCTTCGGATTATATTGTTAAATCAGATCAAAGTTTAATTGAACTGCCTGTCGTTGCTAATCGCGTATTACGTGAATGGCGACTTATTCTGGATAATAAAATAGCACTGGAGCAACAAAGCCGATTAACGGCAATTTTGGAGGCAACCCCCGATTTAATCAGTATTGCAGATGTAGATGGTTTTTTGACTTACCTAAATAAAGCAGGTCGACGTATGCTAGGTATGACAATGGATGAAGATATTAATAAAATACGCTTGGTTGATTTTCATGCCGAGGAAGATGCCTTGTTAATTATGTCAGAAGGCATTCCTTATGCTATCGAGCATGGAATGTGGAAGAGTAATTCGACCTTTATATCAAAAGCTAAGGAAGAAATATTAACCTCTCTAGTATTAATTACTCATAAATCAGAGCAGGGGAATATTGATTTCTTTTCAACCGTAGCCAAAGATATTCGTAGTTTACGTTCGGCCGAAGAAACTATAAAACACCTCGCCTATTACGATACATTAACAGGCTTGCCTAATCGCAATGAGTTACTCAAACAGCTTGAGTATGAGATTGACAGGGTTCGTCGTAATAATAGTCATAGTGCCTTGTTATACATTGATCTTGATAATTTTAAATATATTAATGATTCCCTTGGTCACCCAACAGGTGATTTAGTGTTAAAGGAAATTGCCCAACGATTGCAAGCAGAAATTAGAGGGGAAGATATTCTTGCTCGGTTAGGGGGGGATGAATTTGTAGTGATTCTCACTGAATTGAGTAATGATTCATTAGAAGCATTGAGTCAGGCGCGTAAAGTAACTAAAAAGCTTAATGAATATATTGCTAGGGATATATTCGTTGAAAATATGACATTCAACTTAACGGCAAGTATTGGAATATCTATGTTTTCAGCAGGTGCAGATAACGGTCATGAATTACTGCGCTTTGCTGATACCGCCATGTATGAAGCAAAAAAAGCAGGTAAGAATCAGTTTGAAGTGTTTCATAAGGATATGAGTATTCAGATTCACCGTCAGTTAGCACTTGAGCACAAATTGAGAAAAGCATATTCCAATAACGAATTTGTTCTTTTCTTTCAACCAAAAAATGATGCAATGACAGGCCAGATCTATGGGGGCGAGGTCTTGTTGCGATGGAATGATCCGGAAAATGGAATTATGGCGCCAGGTCATTTTTTGGATATCCTTGAATCATCTGGACTCATTATGGATGTTGGGCACTGGGTGTTAAAAGAAAGTTTAAAACAACTTGCTAGCTGGATGGCTATGGGGATATGGAAACCTCATCAAAGACTAAGCATTAATATCAGTACTCGACAATTCCAAGATGAACATTTTTCACATTCGGTGATTCGCTTAATTGAAGAAGCGGGGGTTCCCGCTCAGTGTGTTGATATTGAAATCACTGAATATAGCCTAATCAATGATTTAAAAAAATCGGTAGCCAAAATGGAAGAGCTAATCAGGCAGGGTGTTAGTTTTTCATTGGATGATTTTGGTACAGGCTATTCTTCATTAAGCTATTTAAAGAACCTACCGGTGTCGACGGTCAAAATTGATAGGTCCTTTATCCAAGATATTACGATAGATAAAAGTGATGAGGCGTTAGTGACATCTATTATCACAATATCAAAAAACCTAGGATTGACGGTTGTAGCCGAGGGTATAGAAACTAAAGATCAGTTGCAAATACTCAAGAGATTTCAATGTGACTATGTACAGGGCTATTACTTTAGTAAACCAGTACCTGCAATTGAATTTGAAAGCTTGCTACAGCAATAAACGGGTAGACAAGTCGTATGGGTGACGTTGTGTGTACTTTTGTATAAAAGGCACTTGCGCTTTTTACCCCGTACCTTTAGTCTTTAGCTTGCTCTTAATCTATGGTTTGTTATATGAAAAGACGTGATTTTATACAAAAGGCAGGTGTTGGTTCATTAGTTGCGGGTGCATCACTAGCTTCTTCTGGAGTTGCCAATGCGGCCGCTCAATTCAAATGGAAAATGGTGACCGCCTGGCCCAAGAACTTTCCTGGACTAGGAACAAATGCCAACCTTCTAGCCAAAATGATTACTGAGATGAGCGGTGGTCGTATTAAGGTTAAAGTTTATGGTGCCAAAGAATTGGTGCCAGCATTTGAGGTGTTTGATGCTGTTTCAAGAGGTACGGCAGAAATGGGGCACTCAGGTGCTTATTACTGGAAAGGAAAGTCAGAAGCTACTCAGTTTTTTTCAGCGGTTCCTTTTGGTTTAACTGCGCAAGAAATGAATGCCTGGCTTTATTATGGTGGTGGATTGGAGCTATGGCGAGAGCTGTATAAACCATTCGGAATTATACCGGCAGCAACAGGTAACTCAGGCGTGCAAATGGCTGGCTGGTTTAATCGGGAGATTAAAACCATCGCTGATCTAAAAGGTTTAAAGATGCGTATTCCTGGGCTTGGCGGTGAAGTGCTTAGGAGAGCAGGGGGAACTACGGTGAATATGCCGGGTGGTGAGTTATTCACCTCGCTGCAATCAGGTGCTTTAGATGCGACTGAGTGGGTGGGGCCTTATAATGATTTGGCGTTTGGTTTTCATAAAGTAGCTAAATACTATTACTATCCGGGTTGGCATGAGCCGGGTTCAACCATGGAAGCGTTGATTAATGAAAAAGCTTTTAACGCATTACCAAAAGATCTGCAGCAAATCGTATTAATGGCTTGTAAGGCGGCAAATATGGATATGATTTCTGAATATACGGCGCGTAATAATCAAGCCTTAGATACTTTAATTAATAAGCATAAGGTGAAAGTTTTACCTTTACCCGATGAGGTTTTGAAAACACTAAAACAGCTCTCTGATGAAGTGGTGCTTGAACTGGCTAGCAAAGATGCGATGTCTAAAAAGATATATGACTCTGTTAGTCAATTTAGAAGTCAGGTTACAAAGTGGGGAAGTATTTCTGAGCAGGCTTTCTTAAGAGCAAGATCGCTTTAAGAGGAATAAAATGGTGGACTGTACTTTAGTCCACCGTCTTGAAATTATTAATCTTGAATATGGTCCTCAGCTACTTTGATGCATTCAAACATAAGGTTGTCAACTTCGTGTTCGGGGTGATTCTTAGAGTATTCCATTCCACATTCCGATTCACCGTTCAAATGTTTAATCATGCCATGAATAGTAACGGGTACTCCCGATTCGGGCATGGTTAAATTGATTCGAATTTCACTGACAGGTACATCGCCATTAATAGGGCTGTTGAGCTTTATTTTTATCCCTGTATAACTCATGTCAATAATAGTGCCGTCAACGATAATTTCTTCGTCAGGAGGTGGAGGGTCTATTGTGATGTTGGCAGCTAATCCATTTGGACTAAACCTTGGGTGCTTGCGGTTATCTGAATCCATTGTCACTCCACGAATATTAATGATCAAACGGTGTGTTCAGTATAAAGTCATTGCTTTATACGGTAAAGTCAATTTGTTGAACGGTGCCAACTTCTCCATTTTCTGAGATATAAATGCCGCTGTGGGATATTTCTCCAAGCGACTCGTTATCGTTGGTTTTTAATTGATACGGGGTGCTAGCGTGACCGAGGTAAATGGCACCAATTTCTTTATCGGCTAAAGCAAAAAGTTGTTGGCTTCCATCTTCATGCCGTTGCCAAATTCTTAGAGAATTGTAGATTGAATCTGCTTCATCAATAAATCCATTAGCATCATCGTCATAAGCTGCTAAATCAGAAAAACCATTACCAGATTGCGGGCCAAACAGCTCAGATCCATCATTAATCACATTATCATTGTTTTTGTCTAAAGCTAAAAAACCGCTGCTGGGTTTAAGAAGTGATATTTGGTCTAAACTGCCATCCGCATCAATATCAAACTCGAAGCGAGTGGAGGATAATTCTGCTGCTTTACCTTCAAAGTTAATCACTAAGGGGTCTATTTTTTCAGGAGTTCCGGCTTGGATAGTAAGGCTTGATTCAGTATAAAAACTACGGCTCATATTTAAACTGATTGAGAAATCAATTTCTTTTCCATCTTGAGTGCTAACTTTTCCTTGAGCTGAGAAGGATGATGATTCCTGTTCGCTGTATGCTGAGGTGCGTTGATAGATTAATCCAAAGCCTTCGTTTTGTCCTTGGTTACTCGGTGGTGGTTCTTGAAACTCTATGGCTTCAATATCACCTTTCAGTTCATCTGGAGAAAATAATTTAAAATCATGCCCTGTAAACTGTTTAACCATGATTTTGACCAGTTGCAATTTTAAGCTTTCTGTTGCACTCAATTGCTGAGAAGTTTCTACGGATTGTGTTTGAGAGACTGCTTGTGTCGAGTTTAGTTGCTCAGGTGATGTAGTTGCTTGGGTTTGCTCAGTTGCTTGCCAAGTCCTTAGTGACTCGGTTTCTTTTGACTGTTTTTTTAATTGATGTTGATTGTTTAGCTGGATTGAATGCTTATCAATAATCATAACGCCACCTACAATAAAGGTTATATAAGTTATCGGCAGCAAATGAAAAACTTAAGAATTTAATTTGAGTTCTATTTTTTTCTTGTAATTTAGATAGTGAACCATTTGTAATTGCGAATCATCTTCAGCATCAAGATAACGGCAAGGCGCTTCTATGTCGGTGATGTATATAGGGTAGTTGTCACCGTTTAATCGGCAGTCTATGACATAGCTAGCGACTTCTTTAAATAGTTTTTTATTATACTGAGAAGAATTAAATTCTATATCGTTACAATAAATACAATAGTTATCTTCAAAGGAACCGAGTGGTGATTCCTCAATAATTATGCGTATCGGTAAATCCAAATAGGTTTTAGGCGATTTCCATTTGGATGGGTGGATGGATAAATGGCCAGCGGAGTTTTTTTGAATTTCGTAGAACTTTAATTTTATATTACTTTTATAAAGTGCATGATTTAGGATGGATTCTATAAATAAAGCATAATTGTTTATGACTTGACTGTAATTGGAGTGCTTGTGTTCATGGCTAAATAGTGCGCCGTTTTCATCAAGAATAAAAACCTGAATCATATTTTTTTCTGAAAAATAAAAAAGTTGGATGGTTTGCTTTTTGTTTTTTTCGTATATAAACGGTATTAAACTTTTCTCTAGCGTATTGGGATCAAAGTGAACCGGGCTAAATGTTGACTGAGGACTTGCCAGTTCTTGTAATAGTTGTTCTCTTGATTCAATAAAACAATAGTGCAGTTGCTTATTTTGTTTTTGAAAAACATAGAAAGCCGATTCACCATTTAAAAAATAACGGGTGTTTGATGGGCCTGAGAAAAATTTAATTAAATTGTTAAAAACAGTTTGTGCTCGTAGCAAGATGCTTTGAGCGCGAGTTGCTGTGTAGCAGATCATTTTTATTGAAGAGGGTAGCACTGGCTGTTCACTGCTATTAAAAATTTGAGTTATGCAGCTAAAAAAACCATTAAGTCCTAGATATTGGTTGGTGGTTACTTCTCCCCAGCTGGAAATGGAAATTTGGTCTATTTGCTGAATAAAACATTGCTGGTTTTTTCCATAGCTAAGCGGGTCGGAACGATCACTCAAAACCAGCATGCCATCATCTCGTTCATTGCCCAGTGTTTGATCAAGGTTAATAAAGAGTAGTGAGTTAAGTAATTTATTGGGTTTGTTGTATGGCGCTAGTGAAGATTCGGTTTCCATATTTTTGGATAAAAATTGGAATAGTTGATTGAGTATATCGTGTAGCTCAATGGTTTTTAGTGTTAAAGAGTGGGATTTAAAATGCAGGCGTAGATGTTTGTGATACAGACCATTAATGACTAGCCAGGCAAGAACAGCTAAAAGGCTATTATCTTGGTTAAGGGTAATGTTAGATAGCGGTTTTTTAGTGTTAAACGTGCCTGAATATAGAGTCCACACGGGGGAGGGTTTGTCGTTAGACTCGATAATAGATAAGACATCTTCCTGAGTATGAACTGTTGAGCGTGTGGTTATTATTTCTATTTTATGAGGTTTTTTTTCAAGAAAGGCATACAGCTTTCTACTGATTAATTTTAGATCATTATTTTCCCGGTAATTGTATTCTACATAGCGCCCTGCCAGTTTTAGAGTCATGCGTAAGCAATGCTTTAATTGGGATCGAATGGTTTTATGCTCCTCACTTGCTTTTTGTATATTCCAAAACTTTTGTTTTCGTAATGCGGGAAGTAGATCTTCTGGCCAGTCCCAATCATTAGCGATGTTATTCATGTAGTTTTCTCTGAATAAGCGAGTTTGAGAGTCCATTGTTTTATTAGATGCCCCCATGATTTTTAGATAAAAACATTGTCTGGCCAAATTTAGGCGCTGAGGAGAGTCGAATCCTTGTAAATAGTTTTCAACTTTTACATAAATTAACAAATAGGGGTCAAACTGGTCGCTATCAATGGAGCCTTGGTAGATGGCATTTTTTAGATCAATACACAGCCAACGAGGTTTGGGGTATTCGCTGGCATAGCTTTCCATTAAAAATAGTTTTAATAGTGATTTATATGGTGAGTTAATCGATTTATAAATATGCCACAAGGTTGCGCTGATAAATTCTTCAGCAGGAATCGATTCAAAGCCACCAAAGTCAATGACTTCATTTTGAGAGATAAAACGGTTTTCTATCAGATGAGCAATGTAACTGCTGTAGTTATCTTCCTGGTGGGGAGGAACTAGCCACCATGCGGGTATACGGCCTGCGATAAAAATTGCGGTACGGTAGAACTCTTCAAGCAGTAAATAGTGTTGCGTATTACCGCTGCTTTCTAAAGAGAGAGGGGAGCATGTCCCCTGAGAAAATTGCTGGCTGTTGATAAGGAAAAAATGTACTTCAAGATCTAAGGAGGCAGCCCAGTTTTCAATTTCGCTGGCTTTTTGTTGTAATTCATCCAGCTCATGAGGAAGTAGTTCGGGTTGGTGGCATAGCCAAATATCCATATCACTGGTTTTAGAGAAGGCGATGCTGCTAACGCTTCCCATTAGAAATATGCCTTGAATGGGATAGTTAATAAGCGCTCTGCGCTTATAAGTAAATCCTTTAGTAAACTGTTTTGCCGTTTGTATTGCTTGTTTGTTGGGCGTGTAGTCAGGAATGCCCGCAGGTGTTTCAGATGAGATAAAACCGGGAAGTAAAGGATGGTTACTATGAAATAGCAGGGGAAGGATAGGTAAAAATATTTGTTGGCGGAGCTGTAAAAAATCCTGAACGCGTTGTATGCGCAGTTGGTTAAGGTTTTTAAAGCGCTGAACTACAGCATGAAGATCTTTTTTACTAATATCTTCGCCTGGGGAACCTAGATGTATTGGGCTGTAGCGTGTTTTATTGGTCACTGGTCTGTTGGTTGTGTGAGGCGCATTTTTGGTTTGCTAGTGTTGTCTTGGTTTATTCTACTTTATCGTTTCTGAGTATAGATGAGACTGAGTTAAATTGTGAAACTCCAGTTGTATAAAATGCTTGGGGGTGTCATGAAAGCACTGAAATCGAGTCAAGCTGGCATGATCAATTTTAAGGTTAAATAGTTTGTTGGCGGGTAAATCAAGATGCAGTTTGAATAAAGCTCTAATAACCCCTGCATGAGTAATAACCAAAACATGTTTGCCATGATAGGTATTAATCAAGTTTGACCACGCTAAGTTAACTCTGGCTAGAAAGCTAGAAAAGGCTTCTGCATTGGCGGGAGTGTTGTTGACAGGGTCTTGATAAAACTGCATTAAGTCTTGTTGGTTAATTTGATCTGCTGTTTTTCCTTCCCAGTCACCAAAGTGCATTTCTTGCCAGTTGTTGCTTGTTGTTAAAGGTATTTCTTTTTGCTTGCTTGTCTGTTGAGCAAATGCAAGGCAGCGAATAAGGGGGGAGCTGATAATGTGATCCCAGTGATGATTGGTAATAGCTAACTGCATTTGTTGCCAACCTTTTGGGGTCAGCGGATCATCGGTGCTCCCTCTATAATATGAGCCGCCAGATGCTTCCCCATGACGTAGGAAATCAATTGTTGTTTGCAAGAGGGACTTGGTATGTTTTTTTATTCATAGTGAGTCCAAAGTCTAATTACTTTGATGATATGCTCGTTTTCATTTATTTGATAAACAAGCCTGTGTTGAATATTTATTCTTCTTGAATAAGCTCCACTTAAATCACCCACTAGTTTTTCATAAGGCGGTGGGTTTTGATATGGGTTTTCTTTAATGATATTTAGTATCAGTTGGGCTTTGGATTTTAAGCCAGAAGCAGAAATTTTTTTAGCATCTTTTTGGGCTTGTTTTGTATATATTAGCTTCTAGCTCACCAATTAATATCCTTAGTGCATGATTCGATGACTGTGTTAAGTCCATTTATTATGGACTCTCTCATGTTAGGCACCGATAATAAATATAATGTCTCAGAAATAGCATTCCAGTCTTCTTCAGAAACTAGAACAGCATTGCTTCTTTTTCCCTTTATTGTAATTGGCTGATGGGAGATTGCGGTTTCATCAATCAGCTTATAAAGGTTAGATCGGGCTTCTGTTACGTTAAGAGTTGTCATCTTTTTACTTCCATCTTTTATTATGAAGGTACGTTATGTCAATTGTGTTGGGATACAGGAGATTCTACAATAATTCTGCTCTTGCAGATTGAATGGCTTTTCTTACTGTATCGGGCGCAGTGCCACCAATATGGCTTCTTGCCGCAACAGAGCCTTCCAGTTTTAAAATATCAAAGACATCGGCTGTGATTTCTGAAGAAAATTGTTGTAACTCTTCTAATGAAATTTCAGAGAGGTCTCTTTTTGATTCAACGCCTAAACGAACCGCTAAGCCAACCACTTCGTGAGCATCACGAAAAGCCATGCCTTTGCGTACCAAATAATCGGCTAAATCAGTTGCTGTAGCAAAGCCTTGCTTGGCGGCCTTATACATGTTTTCTTTTTTAGAGCTGAGGTGAGGAACCATATCAGCAAAGGCGCGTAATGAATTGATTAAGGTGTCTGCGGTATCAAAAAGAGGTTCTTTATCTTCCTGGTTGTCTTTGTTATAAGCCAGTGGTTGACCTTTCATTAGCATTAATAAAGAAACTAAATGTCCGGTAACACGGCCCGATTTTCCACGAACTAATTCAGGAACATCAGGGTTTTTCTTTTGCGGCAT
>ENA-ORXI01002409-ORXI01002409.1-sediment-metagenome-genome-assembly--contig:-NODE-2409-length-13409-cov-98.183393_pt1 | contig 13409 bp, 8 predicted proteins | sample MGYA00237861_ERZ511468 | MGnify/ENA primary metagenome ERZ511468 (study PRJEB26299, sample SAMN06266213) | sediment metagenome | isolation source: Hudson Canyon methane seep mesocosm | place... | reverse complement strand
GCTTTAATTGATAATGATGACACTGTGTTAATTTTATATGGTGATGTTCCACTATTAAGCTTTGCTTCCATTGATGGCTTGTTAAATAAAGTTACGTTGCAGAGTATGGCTTTATTGACGGTACAATTGCTAGATCCTACGGGGTACGGGCGTATAGTACGAGATAAAGATGGACAGGTACTTAAGATTGTTGAGCAAAAAGATGCAAATGCTAAAGAGTTATTGATTGATGAGGTAAATACGGGGATTCTTGCCGTAAAAGGAGATCAATTAAAGCAATGGATCGCAAAATTAGACAATAATAATGCACAGCAAGAGTTTTATTTGACTGACGTTATTGAAATGGCAGTTCAAGATGGAATCGTAGTCAATACTCATCAGCCTGAAAGTGCAGATGAAGTACTTGGTGTGAATAATAGAAAGCAGCTGAGTTACTTAGAGCGTGTTTACCAGTTGCAACAGGCTGATAAGTTAATGGAGCAAGGTGTTAGCTTATTTGATCCTTCAAGAGTTGATTGTCGTGGTGATTTTTCAGCTCTAGGACAAGATATTTCCGTTGATATTAATGTTATTTTTGAAGGCACAAATCAGATTGGTAATAATGTAACAATTGGAGCAAATACAATCATTACTAATTCTATTATTGCGGATAATGTTGAAATATTGGCCAATTGTATTATCGATAATGCTGTTGTGGGGGCTGATAGCCGAATCGGGCCTTTTGCGCGTTTACGACCTCAAGCTGAGTTAGCCAATGAAGTACATATTGGTAATTTTGTAGAAATAAAAAAATCTACCATTGCGCAGGGCAGTAAGGTGAATCATTTAAGTTATATTGGTGATGCGACGATAGGCAGCAAGGTTAATGTCGGTGCAGGTACGATTACGTGCAACTATGATGGTGTTAATAAATTTAGAACAGTGATAGAAGACGGTGCTTTTATTGGCTCTGATACGCAGTTAATTGCCCCTGTTACGGTGGGGAAAAATGCAACGATTGGTGCCGGATCAACAATCACTAAAGATACGCCTGCGGAGGGATTGACCTTATCGCGAGCAAAACAAATCAGTTTAAAAGCTTGGCAAAGACCTGTGAAAAAATAGATATAAATTTAATGCGTGATCTAACTGTAGATTAGGCTTTCCCTTAGTACTTTAGTCACTAAGGGAAAGCCTTTTTTATTTTACAATGGTAAAAACAACACGACGGTTTATTTGTCGTCCGTCATCTGTTTCATTACTAGTTATTGGAATAGACTCACCCATACCTATTGAGCTTAAGCGAATAGCATCTATACCATTTTTTATTAAGTGTTTTTTCACAGATGCTGCTCTGCGGTCAGATAATAGAAGGTTGTAGTTATCAGAACCTTTATTATCTGTATGGCCTTCAATTTGAATATTAATATGAGGATTATCTTTTAGAATTTGGATAGAGACATCAAGTACACTTTCGGAGCTTTTTCTAATATTGGCTTTATCAAAGTCAAATTCTAGGCCGTTAATTGTCCAGCAACCATATTGATTGACCGGAGCGCCTTTAGGAGTGCCAGGGCAAAGATCATTATTATCAAAAACACTATCTTGATCCGTGTCACGAAGTGCAAGCGGTACTTTTTTTTGTGGAGATTTTTTATAAATAATATCTTCTACAAAACGCCCCATAGTTTCACTACTGGCAACTTCCGTATAACTAACGCTTTCACCACACTTTGAAATATCAGAAAGTTCTTTTAAAAATAATTGTCCTTCTTTTTCATCCTCATTGCCAATCCAAACTGAATAGATACAAAGGCGATTCGCAAATTTTTCTTTTAAATCTTCCGCCGCATATTTAGCTCTAAATGACAGGTTGTAACCATCACTAACAATTAATAAAGCAATATTACCTTTTGCTTTATCTAAATCAGTTAATGCGTCATCAATAGCTGTTGTCAGAGGGGAGCCAAGAAGTGACCTGCCACTAGCGCAAGTTGCTTTATCAATACTGTGTTGGAATGTGTATCTTTCATGAGGAATGATATCTTGTAAAAGCGATGTGTACATATTATCTACACACTCACCATAGCCAAAACTACGCAATCCTGAGTGAAGGGTAATACCTTCGGGAATTGTTTTATTGAGTTGGTTTAATACTTGTTTTTGTACGGTAAATTTAGACTCAAAAATATTAGCGCTATCATAAATACTATTTTCTGCAGAAAAGGTATCAATTAAAGTAAATAGTGTGTGAGTTTTTTGTGTGTATTTTATACCTGCGCTATCTTTACCAATTAGCTCAGGGGTAAAAGGTGGGTAAGAGGTTGCGTGTTTTGTTGCGCAGCCAGGTATAAGAAGAGAGCATGCCGTTATAGTTGATAAAAGTAATGTTTTATTAACCATGTGAGACCTCTTAAAAGCATTAATTTTTGTCATATTAGTATTGAATTGCATTATATCCTCCATCATTTTTAGCAACTTCTGGAGTGCAAGAGCTATTTTTATCGATATATTTAGAGAATGTATCTTCAAACTTTTCAATTTCAGAGTTAATTAGCTGGATATGAACAACTAAGTTTTGTTTCGTTTCATAACGTGGCGCTACTTCCAGTGCAAGTTTTGTTTTCTTACTAATTTTAGCTTGTGCTTTGATCGCATTTTCTTCAATACCAAAGAGTCCAAATGAAATTCTTCCTTGGAACCCTCCAGACCTAAATAACCATAAATCAGAGTAGCCTTGTAATTTAAGCTCTTGCTCTAATGCAAATGATTCACGCATTGATTCAATGGGCGGAGTAAGTAATAAATAGCTGCCAATAAAACTAATAGGTTGGTTAACAAGGGATAGCTTATAAAACTCTAGTTGAGCCAATCTTTGCACATCCTTAAAGTCATCGTCAGATTTAAGCTTGTAACAAAGAGAGGTGTAAGGTTTTATTTCTCCTTCATCTATTATTCCATGTGTTAGAGGCGTTAAGACTCCCGTTTTAAGGTTACCCTCATCTTCAGATTTTTCAGCTTCAACTAAAGTCATTGCCTCTTGTGGGAGCGTTACGCCTAAATAGCTTGTTAATCCGCCCTTACTGGCTAAAATTCGGTATTGTGCGTAAAGCGTATCGTATTTAGCGTTGGTATAGGCACTTTTTGTAGTGAACATTTCATTGGCTGAATCCAATAAATCTAACAAGGTGCGCTGGCCGATATTAAATTGCTTTTGGTAAGCTGCATTACTTAAAATGCTGGCATCTCGATGTTTTTTAAAGAAAACTAATTGACGTTTAATCGTTTGATAAGCTGTCCAAGAGAGTCGCATGCTTTCGGTTACTTGACGAAATGTGTTGTCTCTAACCTCTTTTGCTTGGTTAATTTGCTCTGATGTTTCTTTTCGGCGAGCTAAGTCTCTACCGCCATTAAATATGTTATAGCGAAGACGTACCATTGCGTAAGTATCATCACGAGCTGTTTCGTGCGTTGCGCCTGCTTCTATATCAACTCGTGGCATATAAGACGCTTTTGCAGTATCGTGCTGAGAAAAAGCGGATGCAATATCAGAGTTAGCTGATTTTAAAGTTGGGTGATGCTCTACTGCTAGCTTGATTGCATCGTCAATATTTTTAGGAAGCTCTTCTGACGGTGCGTCGGGAGCTTTTAAATTCCGAGGTAAAGTTCCAACAATACGTTGAAAAGAAGTTTCAGCATCTCGAATATTACCAATTTCAGACAGCATGTTTTTTTCAGCTAAAGCGAGTCGACCATAAGCTTGATCAGCTTCAGCTCGTTTGGCTATCCCCTGAGCCGAACGTAACTGTATTTGGTCATAGGTGCGAGTATGTACTGCTAAATTTTCTTTAGCAAGTCCTAGCAGCTCTTCTGTTCTTATCATGTCTAAATAAGCTTCAATTGCTTGCAGGGCTGAAATTTCAGCTTGGCGGTATACGCTATATGAGCGTGAATCTGAGCGTGCTGTTTGGCGGGCAACTTCACTAGGCGTTGCTAAACCATCAAAAAGCATTTGTGTTAATTTAACCGAAGCTTCTTCGCCATAATTCCTGTTGGCTTGAATTTCAGTATTCCAGCCGATACCTGCAGCTAGATCTACTTTAGGCAAATAGCCTGCACGGGCTTGGTCTATTTCATAAGATACAGCGGATCGTTCTGAGCGTGCAGATTGAATTTCAGGGTTTTCATTGATTGTCTGCTGTACAGCTTCTTGCATTGTTTGGGCAGATACAGCGGGTATCAATAAAATACCGATACTGAAAAGTGATATTTTTTTAAAGTTCATAATTAGCGCCTTTATAAATGAGTAAGGGCATTTAAGGTAATTTATAGGTTTTAAAATGTGTGATTTATATCACGTTAAATTTATCATACACTGATTTCTTTCATTAACAATGCTAAGTGTAGCCTGTTTTTTACATTAAGTTTTTTAAAGGTAGATGTTAAGTGAGCCTTAACTGTGCGTTCAGAAATATTTAAATATTGTGCGATTTTCTTATTGTTTTCACCTGTTTCAACCATTTTTGCAACTTCTAGTTCGCGGGCAGATAATTTATTAAGTAAGCCGAGTGCTACTATGTTTTTAACAGATTTTCTTTCTTGTTTTTGAGTATTAAGTTTAATCAAAGAGCCAATAACGCGTTGTACAAGGTGTTTTTGAATCCAAATTTCACCTTTAATAATACTATTCAGTGCTTGTTGAATGATTTTTTCTGATTCACCAATTTCACAATAACCGCCTGCACCATTAATTAAAGCGGTAACTTGATCTTCATCAGGCCATTGATTACCTACTATAAGGTAGCGAAAACTAAGTTGGTTAAAAGGCATAAATAAGTCATTATGAATTTCTAGGATATGCGTATCAAGAATCACAATACTTTTATTGTTGATTGGAATTTCTTTAACTATTGATACCTCAAACGTATTAGATAAAGAACTTACCCAATTGGGTATTGGGGTTTTATCAGAAAGAAAAAGCAAAATAGAAGGCATTAATTATCGCTCATGTAATGCGCGATTACGGGCTTTTAAAATAGGTTTCAGTAAATAATCTAAAACTGTCTTTTTGCCTGTTAGGATATCAACATTAGCGGTCATTCCTGCAATAATATTAAAACGTTCACCATGTTTTTCTAAATAGTTTTTATCAGTTCTTAGCCGAATAAGATAAAAACTTTCTCGTGATTCTTCATTAATAATAGTATCTGGGCTGATATTCTCTAACACAGCTTCTAGGCCGCCATAAATTGAAAAATCATAAGCAGTGAGTTTGATAGTTGCTTTTTGTCCGGGCCGTAAAAAAGCGATATCTGCGGGACGGACTTCAGCTTCAATAAGTAACTTATCCTCTAAAGGAACAATTTCAATTAGATCCATGCCTGGTTGTACGATCCCTCCAATGGTAGTGACTTTTAATTGCTTAATCGTACCTTTTACAGGTGATATGATTTGTGTGCGGGCAACTCTATCTTCTAATGCTAAAACAGTTTCAGAGGTTCTATTTAATTCTGCTTTAGCAATATTGAGTTCTTCTAGTGCTTCGGTATGAAAGCGAATCTCAAGTTTAGATAATTTGTTTTTGGCTTCTTTTATTGATGATTTAATTCTTGGGATAGCGAGGCGGGATGCGGTTAGTTCACCTTTTAAATCATTAGCACTACGGCGTAAGCGTAAAATTTCCACACGTGAAATAGCGCCCTCTTTTACTAAAGGCTCAGTCATTATTAACTCTTCCTTTAGTAGTTTATAGCTGATAGAAATCTTTCTGGATTTTGATTGTAATTCGATTAAATCTTGTTCTTTTTGTCGAATTTGATTGGTAGATATTCTTCTATTTGCATTTAATTCATTTTGCCTTGATGCAAGTAAACGTTTTGCATCATTAGCAATGCTGGGTGCATTTAACACAACTTCTTTAGGAATAATTAAGGGGGCTTTATTCACCTCAGCTTTTAGCCTCGCAACAGTAGTAAGTAATTCATAATAGGTCAGCTTGGTTTCATTAAAAGAAGATGCGAAACGAACGGTATCTAGTTTGAGTAAAGCTTGTCCTTTTTCAACTAATTCCCCCTCTTTTACTAAGATGGCAGAAAGAATCCCACCTTCTAAATTTTGTAGTACTTGAACATGGCTGGACGGGATGGTTTTTCCTGAGCCTCGAGTGATCTCATCTAGTTCAGCAAAACTTGCCCAAAAAATAGCTGCGGCAAAAAAACTAAAAGCAACCCATAAAATAATATGACTTTGAATTGATGCCCCGTAAAGGTTTGCAGAATTAACATCACTTAAATAAGCTTGGTCTTCTTTTCGTTTACGGTGATTGTTAAGTAAAGTTTTAAAATTTAGATTATATTTAGCCGGCATAAACTTACCCTGTCACCTTAATTTGGCCTTGTTTCAAAGCAGATAAAACCGACTTTTTAGGTCCGTCGGCAACAATTTTAGAGCCATCCATAACAATTAAGCGATCAACAAGCGTTAATAAAGAGGCGCGATGCGTAACAAGAATTAAAGTTTGCGTATTTAACTCCTTAGAAAATCGCTGCTTAAAAGATTCCTCAGTACTGTTATCCATAGAGTTGCTAGGTTCATCCATAATGAAAATAGGCGGAGATAATAGTAACGATCGCGCAACAGCAACACTTTGACGCTGTCCGCCGGAGAGTGCTGATCCGCGCTCGCCTACCTGTAAATCAAAACCAGCAGGGTGGCGATTAACAAAATTTGTAACGCCAGAAATCTCAGCGGCTCGTAAAATAGCATCATCATCAGCAAATTGTGAACCCAAGGTAATGTTATCTTTCACACTACCAAAGGTTAATGAAATATCTTGTGGTACATAACCAATTTGTCTACGCAAATCAGAAGGGTCAACTTGTCTAATGTCGGCTCCATCTATCAAAATAGAACCTTCCTGCGCTTCATAAAATCCCAGCATTAGTTTCTCTATGGTGCTTTTTCCTGAGCCAATACGCCCAATAAATCCGACACGTTCCCCTGCTTTAATTTTAAAAGAAACATTATCTAATGCTTTAATGGGTTGCTCTGGGTAGCTAAAGTTAACGTTTTTAAATTCAATGTTTCCTGTAAAAGTAGGGCGATGTAAGAACTTCTTACCGGGCTCGCGCTCTACGGGTAAAGCCATCATATTATTTAAAGTATCTAATGAAGTGCGTGCTTGATGGTAGCGAGTTAATAAAGAAGCAACTTGAGAAACGGGAGCCAAGGCTCTACCTGTTAATAACGTACAAGCAATTAAAGCTCCCATGGTTAATTCGCCATCAGAAATTTTATAGACACCTAGAATAACGACAGAGACTGTAGCCATTTGTTGTAAAAAAGACGTAAAATTGACTGCCATGGTAGAAAAAAGTCGAGACTTAAGGCTAAGTTGGGCAATTTTTCCAATATTTTCTTCCCAGCGTTTTTGGGTTTGGCTTTCAGCCCCGGTGCTTTTAATGGAATCTAAATTAGTTAAAGACTCAACTAATAAGGCATTCTTTTGTGATGAAAATTGCGAAATCTCAGTAATTGTCTTTTTTAAAGGGGCTTGTGCTATTACTCCAGCAAAAATTGCTAAAGGTAAAGCGAGTAGTGGAATAAGAGCAATCTCCCCGCCGAGCATATAAATAACAGCTAAGAAAATAAATAAGAAAGGTAAATCAACTAAAGTAGTTAAAGTAGCTGACGTTAAAAAATCCCGGAAAGATTCGAAATCATGCAAACTACTGGCAAAAGCGCCAACCGAAGCGGGGCGTGATGCCATTTTAATGCCTAAAACTTTTTCAAAAATAGTTGCCGATAAAATAATATCAGATCGCTTGCCAGCAACATCAATAAAATAACCACGTAATGATTTCATAACAAAATCAAAACTATAAACAACCGAAATACCCGTGGCTAAAACCCAGAGTGTTTCTAATGCATGATTAGGAACAACGCGGTCATAAACATTCATTACAAATAAAGGTGAAGAAACTGCAAAAATATTAATTAATAAAGAAGCAACTAAAACTTCCGTGTAAATCGGCCAGGATTTATAGATAACATCCCAAAACCAATGACTAGCTCGTGGTGTTTCAGAGTGTTTAGAGTGGCTTGCAAAGTCATGCCCGGCCTGAATGAAAAAAGCTAGCCCAGTATATTCTTGCTCTAACTCTTCAAGTGGAGTTACTTTTTCACCGCTTCCTGTTTCAGGTAATAGAAGCGTGCACTTATATTCATCTTTAGAAACCAAAACACAGGTTTTATTATCTTTTAAAAGTAAAACTGCAGGTAAAACTAAATTAGATATTTCATTGATAGGGCGCTTAATTAAGCTAGATGAAAAACCTGCACGCTTTGCGGCTCTAATAAATAAAGAATGAGATAATTTTCCATCAACTAAAGGGAGTCCAGATGTTAATGATTCAGCTGAGTGAGGTGCATGTAACAGTTTACAAATAGAAAGTAATGCCTGTAACAACGGGTCATCATAAGTGCTTGCGACAGGAATGTCGGTGGTAGCTGTGTTCATAAATGCGCTGCAACCTTGCAAAAAAATGGAATTATACTTTATAAATTTATTAAGATAGTATCATAAACATAAAAGAGCATTATATTTTTAATGAAAAGCATTAAGGTTATTGGCTAACTAACTAATTCAACAAGAGGTATTTTTATGTCTTATGTGAAACGTAATAATGCAGGAGAAATTTTGGACGTTCAAAATAAACAGGATGGAAGCCATAGGGAATATTTAAAAAGTGATAACCCAGAGTTGCAGAGTTTTCTTAAGCAAGAGGAAGAGTCAGGCAAAATAAGGCAATCCTTATCAGGGTCTGATGCTGAAATGGTGAGAGTGATCGATGATTTAATTCACCTACTCGTTGAAAAACAGGTGTTTGTTTTTACAGAATTACCCGAAGCAGTACAAAGCAAGCTGAATAGCCGTAGCAAAATGCGCACAGAAATAAACCCCTTAGAAGATTTGATTGGCGATAGTGATGATATTTTTTAGGTGAAAGTATCATGCAAACTGCATGAAGCTTACTTCCCGTCATTTCCGAAGTCTTTTATCGAGAGTCTATTCTCATAAAACATAGAGCTCTACTAAGAGCGTGTAGGATTGACTGAGTAAACTGCGATGCAAGAACATTTGGAATAACGCGAATTCAATTCCTCAGTAGTCATAAATGTAACCAATAGTACCTATGTACAATAGATAACAGTATTTAACTTGGCTAAAATAACAAGAAATTCGCAAAATTCGGCTTCAAGATAAGCGGTGTATGCCCAAACTACATCTTCAAGTGTGATGGGTATAAATTAGTAAAGGTAAGCAATATGACAAAATTAATCGCAGATGAAGAGCAGGAAACCTTAAATCTTCAAGACTTATTAGTAGATGAAGAGGCAGATTTATTAAGTGACTACTTATCGGTATCGATAGAAAGCCTGAGCGAAGGGACTAAGGTCAGCGTAACAACAGTAGAAGATAATCCAACGACCTACTCATCAACATTAACGGCGGTTACTGTAACTGATTTACAGTATTTAGTTGATGGCAGTGATGATGTTTTTACAGAATAGCTAGGCAAGTAAAGTTGTGGAATTGTTCACGCTTTATGCAAAAAGAATCAGAAAACAGCGCATTCAAGTCAAATCAAGCAGTATTAGTACCTCAGTACAATATAAATCGATTCAGACTTGTGCAAAAATCAAATTAAAATTAGTAATAACTAATTATCTTAATTATAAATTCCTCACCGGAGGGTAGTACCATGGTAACTTCAGGCATCGTAAAGTCAGTATCAGGCACTGTTACAGCAATTGCAGAAGATGGAACAGAGCGAATTTTGCAAGTAGGCGATATGGTATTGCCTGATGAACAAATTGTCACGGGCGTAGCTGGTACTATCTCCGTTGATTTTGAAGATGGTAGACACATGGATATGGGGCGCGACTCCCGCCTTACCTTAAATGATGAAGAACTAGGAATCGATCTTGAAGCTAATGTAGAAGAAGGTATGGCGGAAGCATTGGGTGATGTTGCTGCTATGCAAGCGGCATTAGAAAATGGTGGGGATTTTGATCCAAACAATATGGAAGCAACCGCTGCAGGAGCAGGTACCTCAGGAAATGAAGGGAGCACAACGGTTGATGTAGCCTTTTTGGGAGGCGAAGTTACACCAGATAGTGGGTTTGATACAATTGGAATTGATCGTGGAGTAGCTCTTGACACCATTAGACCTCCATTAACAACGGTTGTAAATTTTACAGTTTCAGATGCAAATGGTGCTGTAGGGGTTTCTGCTACGAGTATAGATGAAGATGTTAATGAAGTAACTTTTACCGTTTCTCTTTCTACAGCTGGTGAATCGGATGTTACTGTTGCTACAACGTTTGGGGATATTATTATTCCAGCAGGGCAAGTCACTGGGGCTTTAGATGTACCTCTAGATAATAGTGATGTTTATGTTGACCCAGAGGTTTTAACGGGAGAAATTTTATCTGTAACAGGTGGTGGTTTTGATGTAATTGAATACGGAAATAAAACAGTAGAAGTTACAATTACAGACACTATTGATACTACAGTGGTAAGTTTATCAAGCCCTGACATCAACGAAGATGGAACAAATGCAACGGTTACAGTGAGCTTAAGTAACCCAGGTGAAACAGCGGTTACCGTAACAACTAATTTAGGGTCTGTGGTTATTCCAGCAGGTGAAACATCAGGAACGATAGACGTACCATTAGATAATAGTGATGTTTATACTGACCCTGACACACTAGCAGTAGAAGTCACTGCCGTTGATGGCGGAAACTTTGAAGCCGTTGATTTTTCAGAATCTGGTACGATCGTAAATATAGTAGATGTAGATGATGCATTAAGTATCAAACTAGAAACTTCTGATATTAATGAAAACCAAGATACAGTAACTTTCACAGCAACACTTAGCCAAGCAGCTGATGGAGATGTAACAGTTACAACGACTCTTGGAGATATCACTATTAAAAATGGTGAAACAACAGGAATTTTAGAAGTTACTGGTAATGAAAACAGAGACGTATATGAAGATTCACAAAGTGTAAGCAATGCTATCACTGGTGCAACTGGACCATTGGGTGCAGTATTTGAAGATTTAACAATTACATCAGGAACAGTAACTGCAAATGTTGTAGATGTAGATGATGCATTAAGTATCAAACTAGAAACTTCTGATATTAATGAAAACCAAGATACAGTAACTTTCACAGCAACACTTAGCCAAGCAGCTGATGGAGATGTAACAGTTACAACGACTCTTGGAGATATCACTATTAAAAATGGTGAAACAACAGGAATTTTAGAAGTTACTGGTAATGAAAACAGAGACGTATATGAAGATTCACAAAGTGTAAGCAATGCTATCACTGGTGCAACTGGACCATTGGGTGCAGTATTTGAAGATTTAACAATTACATCAGGAACAGTAACTGCAAATGTTGTAGATGTAGATGATCTTGTCGTTGTGAGTATTGTTTCTGATGGAGATGTGAATGAAGGGGGAGATGCGAGCTTTACTATTAGTGTTAGTCCAGAATTAGAAGATGATCTAGTTGTGACGCTTGTAGATGCAGGTGGCAACTTTATTACTACGGTAACAATTCCAGCTACGCAAAGCAGTGTAAATTATACTACCTCATCTCAAGATGAAACTTCTATAACGGTTGGTATTTCAACTGCAATCGTCGCAGGTGAAACATTTGAAGATTTATCGATTGGTAGTGATGCGATTGTAAGTGTGAACTATTTGCCAATAGATGAATCCTATACTCTTCCTTTGGTTTTGAATAATGTTGCTGGTAGTGTTGTTGTTGATGATTTGTTTGATGCTAATCTTGATGGTTTTGGGAACGTAACGATATCTAAGAATTTTGACCTTAATTTGAAATCAGGCGGTGAGGATTTAGTATATTCTAATGATGTGGATGGGAATTTGATCGCAAAAACTGAAACTTCAGGTACAACAGTTTTTACAGTGACTCAAATTGTTAGCGGTAACGATGTTGATTATGTTTTTAATCTCTCTGCGTCTTTGGAACTTCAAACTATGACTACACATAATGCGGGTGATCCGAGTGAAGGGGGAAACCAAGCTTATTACTGGTTATTGGATGATGGAACCTTGGAGTCAGGCGGCACTGTGGCTGAACAGCCAAGTAATTCTGTGGTTGCTATTCGAGGTAGGCTTGACGATGGCACCTATGCGAATGTAAATGGAAATAACAATGGGCTGGGGTCTACAGGAATTGGAGGGCAAACTATTGAGGATGGGGAGTGGGTTCAATTAGCGTACTTAACTGCACAAACTTCTGTTGAGGTTGGTATAGGTCAGGGAAGTAGTAATGCTGTGCCAGACGATGCTACTACTATTGAAATAAAAATTAATGGTGGGGCAATTCTTACTTTTCATGGTTCTGACCTAGAAAATGGAAAATTGATTATTAATGCGTCTGATTACCCATTAGTCACTAGTATTTCAACGGTTGAGGTTTCAGCTACTACAACTAATCTTGTTATTAATTCAATTTCTACATCATCGACGACAAATGTTGATGATGAAATTCTCGAATTTACTTATGTTGGTGAGGATACGGATGGGGATTCTACGTCGGGTGAATTTTCAGTTCTTATTAAGGCCGGTGAGTCTTTATCATCATTAGATAGTACGGGTGAATTGATTCGCGGAACTGATGCGGTTGACAGTCCACTTGATGGAACTGCTGATGGAGATATGATCTACGGTTATGGTGGAAACGATACTATTAATGGTGGAGAAGGTAATGATGTCCTTATTGGTGGATTGGGATCTGATAACCTTACAGGAGGTGTTGGTGCCGATGAATTTGAATGGAATGCTGGTGAAACTGGAACTGATATAGTTACTGATTTTACACTGGATGTGCCTGCATCAGGAAATACTCCCATTATAGAAGGGGATGTTTTAAACCTTAGTGACTTATTAACAGGTGAAGAAAGTTTAGACCATACAGATAATTCGACACTTGCAAGTGATTTGACTAACTACTTAACAATTACATCAGATGGAACTGACACTACTATTGTTGCAGACCATGATGGTTCAGGGATTGGAACAGTTGAGCAAACGATCACTTTATCAAATGTAGACTTGTTAAATGGTGGGACAGCAGCAGACGCAATACAAAATTTGCTAGACAATGGTAATTTGATAGTTGATTAAATGTTAAGATAAATTTAATATTTACCTCTTCCGCTCGACAGGTTATGCCGAACGGGAGGAGACTGTACAAAATTTTGTGTAACTGAGCCTCTTGCAAAACTCTGAGTTCTGCTGAAACATAAAATTACTAACATTCCAATTTCTTTATTTTTTGAAAAAAAGAAGTTGGAAGTTGGTTTTTGAGCGAATAAGTTCACTATT